>MDTB01180810.1_pt1 | contig 12890 bp, 4 predicted proteins | sample 811161 | NCBI WGS metagenome assembly MDTB01 (sample SAMN05326650, study PRJNA326480) | marine metagenome | isolation source: seawater | place: Mediterranean Sea | collected 2009 | reverse complement strand
GACTGAAGATTTGATGACTAAACTAGATATAGACCAAAAGTCGATAAATCAGTTAAAAGCACTTATAATGGATACTGTAAGAGGTGCTAATTCTGGTCATACTGGTGGTCCTTTTTCCTCATTAGATTTTACATATGTTTTATATAATGATTTCTTAAAGTATGATCCTGATGATAGTTTATGGTTTGACCGTGATAGGTTTGTTTTGTCACCAGGTCATGAATCTGCTCTTCTCTATTCAATTTTATGCCTGGTTGGTTGGTTAGAAGTTGATGATTTAAAAAATTTTAGGCAACTTGGATCGAAGACGCCAGGTCATCCCGAAATGGGATTAACACCTGGTGTTGAATGTACAACTGGTCCTCTTGGTCAAGGCGTAGCTAATGCTGTTGGTATGGCAGTTTCTGAATCTATTCTAAGAGAAAGGTTTGGAGAAGATATTATTGATCATTATACTTATTTGCTTCATAGCGATGGAGATATCCAAGAGCCTGTAGCACAAGGTGCAGTAGCGATTGCAGGTCATTGGGGTCTAAATAGATTAATTGCTTATTATGATGCAAATAAGGCTCAAATTTCTGGAAAAGTTGATAGGTCTGATTCTACAGATTATAAAATGCTCTATGAATCAAATGGTTGGCATGTTCAAGAAATTGATGGCCAAGATAGAGAGCAAATACGTTCTGCGATTAGGATTGCTCAGATGGAAATTGATAAACCCTCAATTATAATTGGCCATAATGTTATAGCTCCAGGGTGCGCTACTATGGAAGGTGATCATAACACTCATGGAGCTCCATTGCCTGTAGAAGAAATTTTAGCTACAAAACAAAAAATGAACTTAGATCCAGAAAAGTTCTACAATTTATCGGATGATGTTATTTCTAATTTTAGAAAATCATATGATTATGCAAGGCAAGAAGTTGCCTCATGGCGAAAAAACTTACAAGATAAATTAAATCTTGATGATACTTTCCGAATGGATTGGGAAAAATCTCAAAAAGGTGATTTGTCATCTGTTAAATTTCCAAAATTTAATTCTGGTGAAAATTTAGCAACCCGAAAAGCATGGGGCCCAATTCTTGATAGTATTTGCAATTCATTTGATTTCCTTGTTGGGGGATCAGCAGATTTAGAGCCATCAAATGTTACAGAAGGATTTGCAAAAAGAGTCAAAGATTTTAGTAAAACAAATAAATCAGGAAGAAATTTCGCATACGGAGTAAGAGAGTTTCCAATGGGTGCAATAAATAATGGAATTGCTCAACATGGAGGTTTAAAAGTTTTTGGTGCTACCTTTTTCGCATTTTCAGATTATGAGAGACCTGCATTAAGAATGCGTGCATTGCAAAATCTTCCTGTTGTGTCTGAGTACACTCATGACTCTATATATGTTGGAGAAGATGGCCCAACTCATCAACCTATTGAACATCTGATGGCATGCAGAACAATTCCAAACCTAATGGTATTTAGGCCTGCTGATGCGAATGAAGTATCAATTGCAGCAAAATTAGCTTTCAGTTATAGTGATTTAGCTTCAATAATTTTATTGACCAGGCAAAAGCTTCCTGTTTTAGATAGAGAGAAATATGCAAGTTATTATAATTTTGAAAAAGGAGCCTATGTAATTAGTGACTATGAAAATAAAGGTCCGAAAATGAGTTTATTTGCTTCAGGTTCAGAAGTTTCTTTAGCATTAGATGTGAAAGAAAAGTTAATGGAATATTTTAATATTAGAGTTGTCAATTTTGGATGCTGGGAGTTATTTGAAATGCAGTCAGAATCTTATAAAAATGAAATTATCCATGATACTAGTATCAAAATTTCAATAGAAGCAGGAATCACATCTGGATGGGAAAAATACACTGGCAATAGCCAATCTAACGCATTAAATATAGGAATTGATTCTTATGGAGAATCAGCGCCAGGAGCTGAAGTTGCTGAGCATTTTGGGCTTACTCTAAATCATATAACTGATAGAATTAAGTCAAAATTTAGTTAAATCTATTTATTTTTTATTTTTTTAATTAATTAATTAATAAATTAGTGTACTTTAAATGAATCCATTTAAGTTACTTTAATTAGGGGGAGTTATAGATGCCAAAGTGGGATAAAAATACATTTATTGAAAAAGCGAAAGATTCTTGTTATCCTCATATTTCAAATATTCTCATTGACTTAGTTAATTTTGCGGATGACTCTGCTGATAACATCTCTTGGGGAAGAGGTAAGGATTGTGGTACTATGGTATACAAATGTAAATCAGATGATTTTGGGATGGTTCCTCTTTTCCATATAACGACAAATGGTCAAATTAAATTTCAATTAAATTATATGAGAACAAATATTGCTAAGAAAGAAATTGTTAGAGATTTTCAGTTGAAGCTTGAATCTAATTTTCTCATGGATTTTGATGAGGATGAATATCCTTCTGATTTGTTTCATAAAATTGATGATTTATTTAACATAAAACATGAGGTTGAAAAATTTGAGGATACCATCCAAGGTATTTCAGCTCGGCTCAAGCAATAATCACCAAAAATATAGTCTTTTTTTACTCCCATTAATGTATAATTTTTAGTATTATTATCTGATGATATGTTTTTTGTTTTTACATCGTGTTACATCGTGTTATTAATATGATTAACTATATTATAAAAAAAGACTTTAAATGATAAAAAATATCAAAATATTAATTTTTACTATTTATCTTTTTTCATTTCTGAATGCAAATACTTGCAATACTGCTGAAGATTATGGTTTAATAAATTCTGGTACCATCTTATCTGGAAATTTTTCTTCAGATGGTGATGATTATTGGATTTCTTTTTCAACTACATGTGAATTTCAAAATATATTACTATCAACTTGTGGATCATATGCTGAAAATACGAATGATGGAATTGAGTATTTAGATACTATACTTGAGGTATATAAAGATTCAGAAACTGGTGAAAATGCATGCGATTTATTTGAACCATGGTCAATTGATACTGGAATTCCTACAGGAGCTTCTTGGTGGAATGATGACCCAGATGATAATTCTGATTTAATATGCTCATCCTCTGGCCAAGATTTAATAGGTGAAGATAATCATTCTGTACTTCTAATACCATCTCAAGAGGATCAAAATAGCGGCATTACTCTAGAGCCATCAACTTACTATGTGAGAATTTCTGGATATCCTGGACATTCTATTGGTGAATGGAATCTTCATCTTACTGGTAGCGCCACAATTGATTTGCAAATTGATAATCAAGATTTATTGCTTCCCCACAATCCTCAAGATGGTGCTCCAGGAGGATTTATGGATGTAGTTCTTGACGCATCTGCCTCTACATGCACAGAGCAAATTTTAAATTATTTTTGGGTTGATGATTCTAATAATTACGGTCCCTTTTTAAATCCCACTGAGACAGTATCTATGGAGTATGGCTCACATCAAGTAACATTAATTGCTACTGATCTTCAAGGAAATGAGTATCAAGATGATATTTTAATTTCAATAACTGAGCCGAATATTGGACCTAATGCTAATGCAGGTGATGATTTTGAAATTAATATACCTCATGATGGTGATATAAGTTCGTCAGAAGTAACTGTTTCTCTTTCAGGAGATCAATCTAGTGATGACGATGATGATATTCTAACTTACAGCTGGAATTATGTAAGTGGCCCTGATAACATTATAATAAATAACTCCGAAAGCTCAAATCCAGTGTTCAATACAAGTAACTCTTTTGGTTCTAGTGATAAAGAGTATCAAATTGAGTTAACTACTATAGATCCCTATGGATTGGTAGATTTAGATAGCGTAATTGTAACAGTTGTGTCTGAGCAAAATTCAGATCCCGTAGCATCTGCTCCTAATCTAGAAATTACAATACTTCATGATGGTGACCCTGAAACATTTCAGTCTGAGTCCTTTGTATTAAATGCAAGTGATTCTTATGACCAAGATGGAGATGATTTAGTATATTATGAATGGCAAACTATACTTTCTGGAGAACTTCAGTCTATATCCAATTCATTTATACATACCATTGAAACAATAAATTACAGCACTATTGATTCAGTACTTGGTGAGCATCAATATAAATTAATTGTTAAAGATTCTTATGAAGCTATCGATGATACAACATTTATAGTTAATGTTTTACCTGAGCCAAACTCGCCTCCTGTTGTTCAGTTTGATCCTTATCAGGTAGTATATTTTTCTTGCGTCCCAAATGAGGAAACAGATTGCTCACAAGTAGTATCTTTAAATAGCTATAACACTTCTTATGATCCAGATGAAGACCAATTCACATCTACTTGGTATGATGATGAATGGAATTTAACTTCTTCGCTTCAAACTTTAAACTTAGGTACATCGACTTTTAACCTTATTGCAACGGATAGTTATAATGATTCTGATACATTAGATTTTAGTATAGTTATTTCTGCACCTAACTCTATTCCTACTGCAATCACATTAGGAACTCAGGAGGTTTTTGAGTCGACAGCTGAGTTAGATTCTATAGATGGTATAGATTCTCGTTTTTTATTTGGCTCAGCTGTAGATGAGGATCACGTTGATAGTGACCTTGGTATATTATGGACACTTTTAAATGATAATAATGAGATCTCAATTTTAGATTCGGCAAGCTTAACAGGGGAAATTATTAGTGAAGATATATTAAATAATGACTACCCATTAATCTTAAATTTTTTATTATCTGTGTGGGATCCTTTAAGCTGTCATCCTAGAAATTTGTATATGTTTAATGATTTAAATTCGAATGGCGTATGGGATGAATTAGAGCCCTGGGATCCGGCTTGTCCAATTGGAGATGATCCTATGACTTATGGTCTTTCGCCTCTTGAATTAAGTATTAAAAACTATAATCAAGCTCCAAATGTTAATCCACTTGGCAATAATGAGCTCCAGCAATTATTGAATGAAACTGAATGGGTTATAAAAGAAGATATTGATACATTGATTTCTTTTAATTATTCAGATTGGGCGAATCAAGACTTATTTATAGATGAAGATGACTGTTTATTTAATCCAGATACAGGATGTTCAACAACTAATCCATATCCATCTGATAATTTTAATATCATTATTAATAATGGAGAAAACTATCACACTGGATATCTTTGCAATACAAACGACCTTTATTATAGCACGCTTATTGAGTGTGATAGCTTGTGTGGCGATTGTAGTCCTGACTTAGATATGTTAGTGCTTGAAGAGAATTATTCAAATGAAACAATAACAGTAGAGTTTCAAATAGATGATCTTAATGAGATAAATAATTTGAGTGATACTTTGTATCTTGATATGTTCATTGAACCTGTTAATGATCCACCAGAAATCTTATCATTTGATGATGAAGAACTGATTGAAAATGGAGTTGTTGAAGATGGTTCCTTTCCTTTATTTTTAGATGATGTTACTTTTTATGATATTGAGGGCGATTTAGATTTAAACGGTGAGTGCGATATCGATGAATGTGACAATATATTAATTTCAGCTCAAGAAAGTCAAAATTACTCTTTTTCAAATAATACAGTGACTTTAACTGAAAATTTCTTTGGAAATTTAGATTTAGGAATTCAGTTATTAGATTTCGGAGATACATCAAATGTTTTTACAATTTCAATTCAGGTGCAAGGAACTAATGATGATCCGCGTTTAATTTTTGGTATGGATACATTAGATTTTCTAAATGAAGACTTTGACTCCACATATATTAATTTATATACAATTTTTGAAGATGTAGATGGTGAAGAACTTGAATTCTATTTAGATGATAGTTCAAATGATTTATCTATATTTGATTATCAGATTATTGGTGATGATTTATTGCTTACAAGCCTAGATGATTTAAATGGAGAATTTACACTTGATTTCACAGTCTTAGATTCAAATATGATTGAACAATATTATTCATTAAACGAGTCTGTTACATTTATCGTTAATCCGGTCAATGATTCACCCATTTCAGTTTCAGAATATATTGAAACACCTGAGGACTCTTCATTGTATATTTCTTTACAAGGAGTTGATATTGATTCTGATTCTTTAGTATTTGAAATAATACAGTTTCCTGAGCACGGTACCCTCGGAGATGTATTTCCAGTAGATTCATATAACGCCAATGTGCTATATACTCCTGAATCAGGATATCGATGTGGAGATAAATTTGAGTTTATCGTAAAAGATTTAGATAACAATGGTGATTTTTTATCTATTAGTGACATTGCTGAAGTAAACATTAATGTCGGAGACTGTAATTTTCCTCCTGAGGTTTCTGTCCAACTTGATATTAATATTTTTGAAGATAATACTATATATTTCATTGATAGTGAACTTCTAAATAGTGAATTACCTAATAATTTTTATAGTTTAAATAATCAGTCAAACTTTATTATCAATGATGAAGATTCAACCTCATCTCCCTTTATTGAATTTTGGGAAGGAGAAAATTATTATATTGAGGAAGGTTATTGTGCCTCTCCGACACTAACTAATGATTGGGATGTAGACACAACTATAACTTGTGGGCTAATTCCTTATTATGCAATTTGTGATATTGAATTCCTGGAGCAGGATACTAACTATAAAGATGGTACTAAATATTGTGCTTGCGCAGCTGGTCAAACATGTACTGCTAGCCAATATTATTTAGATACCTTGGCAATTAGGCCAGTACAAGATCATGATACTTTTTTTGATATCACAACGATAGCCAATGATGGAGATATTTCATATAATTTGAGCGACTCTTCTTTTACCCGGGTTTATCTATCTCCTATTAATGATGCTCCTCAAATAGGACTAATTAGTAATCAAGAAACGAATGAAGGGGAATCTCTATATTTGAATTTTACATATTCTTCAAATTTAGAAGATGATACTATTCAGAATTCTAATTTCATCATTTATGATATTGATAATGATAATACTCAAATCTCCTTTGATCTTCAGCTAAATGAGATATTTTTTCAAACTCTAGAACAAGATAGTTTATTAGTTATTAATCTAATTAACCCAGATTATAACGTTGCTAGTACAGAGGTAATGGTTGTATTGAGAGATCAAGAATTTTTATCAGATACTGCATATTTTGATTTAGCAGTTAATCAAGTGGATGATCCATCAGTTTTTCAATCTATAGGCGTAGGTGATAATCAGGGTGAGCCATTAAAGTTCATTGAAGATACGGGTGCATTAGATTTTGTAAGTGAAATTAAAATTTATTATTATGATGCAGACTGGGACCCACAGATAAATGATAATCCAAATGAATACTTGTATGCAGATTCAGTATTTTGGGATGTTAGTCCTATCAATGCAGAGGAATCAAATATTCAATTTTATACAAGTGAAGAATATCCAAGTGAAACAGGAATAAGTGAGGATAGCCAACTATATTATTCACAACCTATAATTTTAGAGTATGTATCTCCCAATTGGAATGGATATGATGGACTTTATTTTATAAATGAAGATACTAACGACACCTTATTATTGAGTGTACATGTCACTGAACAAAATGATACTCCAAATCCATTTGATATTGATAGTGAGCCAATCTTTAACACTAATATTAATAGTTACGAATGGTCCTTAAATGAAATTGATTTATGTTTAAATGAAGATCTTGAGCAAGGTGAATATGATTATGAATTAAATGAGTGTGTAATATCAAACTTCTATAAAGAATATTTATATAGCTGCGAATCAACCTTAGTTTCATATTCAACAATTGAGGAATGTAATTTAAATTGTATCGAAAGTAATTGTATTGAGATTTTTGATGATATGTATTTTAGATTACCCTATAGACGAGTACCTTCTAATGATGATGTTCATCCTGATAGCTTGATGTTTAAATGGGAAATAGCATATGATGTCGATCTAGATCAAGATTTTAGTCAAGATCCAAATAATAATTTGAATTTATACTATCGTTTAGAGTTGGTTGATAATTCCACACAAAAAGCATTTGTTGTTGCTGAGTCAATTGAAGAAAACCAGATTAGTGTTGATTTAAGTAAGCCTTTCTTTAACTATAAGACTCAGCTAAACTACTATGATTCGTGTGGAGTGTTTTCTAGAGAATTAACCCTGAGTGATACATCTCGACAGTTTTTAGATTTATCAGGAAGTACGGAGTATTCGTGGAGAGTCGGTGCTAATAATTTATGGTGCGATGAATTAAATCTTGATCCATCTTATATAACTATTGGAGAAAATGCAAAATCAGATTTTTATATTGATTTAATTCCTCCCAGAGGTTCTATAAATATTTTGCAAGATCAGATATCTCCTGAGTTTATGAATATTTATATTACATTTGATGAACCAATCGATGAATGGAAAAGTGAGCTTTTTATAACTTATGATTCTGAAACAACATCTCATAATTTTCCAGTTAATAATAATGATAACATTTATGGAATAACTGAGTTATTCCCGGGTCTTGGTATCATAGAAATAGATGTTGAGTCATGGGATGCAGTTGGGAACGGAACATTAAGTTCTGTGTCTGTTGTATATGATGAGATATTAGCAGAAGTAGGTAAAAGTATTTTTTCTCCCAGTGAGACATTTATGATGAGGTTTGATAAGCACGATGTAGCAAGTGATGCATCAATACTAATTAAAGAATCAAATTTCCCCGATTTATCAGTTAAGAAAACTAGCTTTCAGCAAGTTTCTCAAATTTATGAGGTTAGTTCTGTTAATATGCAAATACTTGAGCCCATAGATATAGCAATTGAAATTCCATCGAACTTTTTAGATTTAGAATTTTGGAAATTTAAAGTTTTTACTTTAAATGAGAATGGTGAAATAAAAAATGATATAACTACGGGTTCAGATAGAGGAGTCGTTTTAGCAAAGACCAATACACTAAGTAAGTATGCATTGTTTTATAACCCTGAAGCTGAATTTGAAATCCCACATGATATGGAACTTGTTGGAAATTATCCAAATCCATTTAATCCGACTACAAATATTTTTTACTTTGTTGAAAATGATTTAGAAAATGTTTCAATAAAAATTTTAGACCTGCTTGGTCGAGAAGTTAAAGTTTTATATGAAGGTCAAAAAATGTCCGGTTATTATGAAATTAAATGGGATGGAACAAATATTAATGGAGAGCAAATAGGATCAGGTATTTATTTTATACAAGCAAATCTTGGAAAATCTAATATCTATAAGAAGGTTATGAAATTAAAATAATGAAATTATACATATATATATTAATCTTATCATTCTATTCATGTAATGATCTTACAGAAGAATCTGGGCCACTAGATTATAATGGTCTTATTACAGAGGGATGGAATAATTTTATGCAAGGAGATTATAGCAAATCTCAAGAATTCTTTAATGATGTTTTAGATACCGATGAATCTTTGATTCCCTATTACTCTGAAGCATATTTGGGTTTAGGATTTTCAAAATTATTCGAAGCAAAGGATATTTCAGGAACTGATTCACTCTCATTTGTAACTAGATTTAATTTGCGAGGTCAAGCAAAAGATTATTTCTTTGAGGTGATTGACGAATTAGATAGCTATGCTGGAGAAGAACCTATACCAGACAATTTAATCTTAGACCTTAATGCTGGATTAGCATATACATACAGCTCTTTAGTTTTATATAATGAATTTGATCCTTACATGCTAACTGGAAGTACTGAAGAATTTGTTGCTAGCGCATTGAGTTACTCAGAACTTGTAATTTCTGATGATTCAAATTATTTATTTACTTATAGTCCAGAAAACATAAACTCAAATAGTTTACATTTATTAAGAGCTCAATTATTTTTACAAATAGAAGATTACAATCAAGCATTACAAGAAATTATAATGATAGATTCACAAAGTACAAATGTTAATTTTATATTGAACAATAATGATATTCAAAGTTCCTATAAAATCTTTTTAAGCGGTGGTTTTAAGGGCCATGATAAGCATTTATTTGAGATGTCTTTAAATAGTAATGCTGAATTTGAAATCAACAAATCTCTTACTCCATTGTTCCCTTGTGCTGATTTAGTTAATGAATCTTTTGCTCTGACTAATAATGAAATAGTAGAATGTATAAATACACTTAATTCAAATATATATGAATATAGTTTTTCAGTGCAGGTTCCAAATTCAATTAATGATAATCAAGTAGATGAGGCCTCATGTGAAGCATCAAATTTAGAATGGGTTGAAGGAGTTGGATGTGTTGACTCATGGATGTACGTAGAAGAGCAATTAGAAGCAGAAGATTGTATAAATAATGGATTTAGAAATCTATTAATTGAAAACTCTGATACACTTACTGTTAATTCTTGCTTTGGTACATGTCTAGATTGTTGATAATTTTTTTAAAACATACTGTTACAGTTAAGTTATAATTTTAAGTTATTGAATATATTAATTTATAGATGTTGAGAGGAATAAAATGGTTAATTATACAGTTTTAAGTTTGTTATTAGGATTTTCAATATTTTCTGATATAAAAGGTAATGAGTTGCCTATTGGATTTACCCCTGAGGAATGGGAAAATAGACATCTAATTGATGAGATGGGATATAGAACAGATCCACCACAGGCTCCTATTAGAAATATTGCAGAATATGAGCCTATGCAGGGAGTTCTTGTTAGATATCCTTTTGGCATATCAACTTCCTTGATTAGGGAAATGGCTGAGGATGTAGTTATTTATTGTTTAGTTTCATCTAACCAGCAAAGCTCTGCTTATAATTCTATGAATAATGCAGGTGTTGATATGAATAATGTTGAATTTATTATTGGCTCAACAGATTCTTACTGGACTCGTGATTATGGTCCATGGTGGGTAGTTGATGGGAATGGTGATATAGGCATTGTTGATTTTACTTATAATAGACCTCGACCCAATGATAATGCTGCTCCATATAAAGTATCACAACATTTAGATGTTCCATACTTTTCAGCAGATGTGGTCTCTACTGGGGGTAATTACATGACAGATGGAAATGGTATTGCTGCTGCAACTCAAATAGCATATACAGAAAATAGTCAATGTGGAACTAATGATCAGTCAAGCGTTCCTCTTGCTCCGTGTGCTTATGTTGATAATATTATGTATGATTATTATGGAATCGATACTTATCATGTAGTTGCTGACCCAAATGATGAATATATCGACCATATTGATTGCTGGGGTAAATATCTATCTCCCTCGAGAATGTTAATTAGAGAAGTCCCAATATCTCATCCTCAATATAATGAGATTGAAGAAGTGGCAACTTATTTTGAAAATACACTTACAGCATTTGGCACCCAATGGGAAGTCTTTCGAGTTTATACTCCTAATGATCAACCCTATTCAAATTCTTTGATATTGAACAATAAAGTATTTGTTCCAATTATGAATAGTCAATGGGATGATGATGCTCTTGAGGTTTATCAGGCAGCTATGCCTGACCATGAAATTCTTGGTTTTACCGGTTCATGGCAATCTACAGATGCACTACATTGTAGAGTTAAGGGTATACCCGATTTAACTTATACATCATATGTTGATGGAGATGTGAATATGGATGACTCTATTGATGTCTTAGATGTTGTACTTTTAGTTAATTTTGTTTTAGGTGTGGTAGAAGCATCTAGCACTCAGACCCAAATTGGCGACTCTAACGATGATGGTATCTTAAATATTTTAGATGTCATTTCATTAGTAAATCAAATAACAGGATGATAAAATGATATTAAAATTAATATATATATTCATTATAAGTTTTTCCTTTTCAAATGAAATTTACCAGCAAATTAGAGTGGATAATGTAACTAATGATGATATTTCATTATTTCAATATAGCGGTATAGAATTTGACCATGCTGATTACAGAAAGGGTGAGTATATAGAATTTGCAATTTCGACTAGAGATTTATCTATTTTAAATAATTTAGGATATGAATACCATGTAATACATAATAACCTTCAAAGACATTATGAGAGTAGATTGACATCAAATTATACAAGAGAGTTTGGCCTTGGGTCAATGGGAGGGTACTACACTCTTGATGAGGCTATTCAACGATTAGATGATATTCATGATGAATACCCTCAATTTGTTTCAGAGAAATTTTCATTGGGACAAACTTTTGAAGGAAGAGATATATGGGCAATTAAAATTAGTAATAATCCTAATTTAGATGAAAATGAACCGGAAGTACTATTTACTGGTATGCATCATTCCAGAGAACCTATGAGTTTTATGAATTTATATTATTATATATATTGGCTTTTAGAGAATTATGAGATAAATGATGAGGCTAGAAATATTATTGATAATCGTGAATTGTGGTTTGTTCCAATAGTCAATCCTGACGGTTATGAATATAATCGATCAATTGCACCTAACGGTGGTGGTATGCAGAGAAAAAATATGAGAGAAACATGTAACGGCTCAGCAGATGGAATTGATCCAAATAGAAACTATGGTTATATGTGGGGATTGGATGATCAAGGTTCTAGTTCTAATCCTTGCAGTGAAACTTATAGAGGAACGAGTCCATTCTCAGAATCTGAAACACAAGCCGTAAAGAGCTTTGTTGAACAAAGAGATTTTAAGATAGCGATGAATTACCATAGTTATAGTAATTTATTGATATACCCTTTTGGCTATTCGTATGAAAACAATATGGATCAAGATGATTTGAATACATTCATTGAATATGCTCAGGATATGACTCAATACAACAACTATGTATGGGGAACTGGCCCAGATATATTGTATCCTGTTAATGGAGAGGCGTGTGATTGGATGTATGGCGAACATGGTATTTTTGCATATACTCCTGAGGTAGGTAATTCAAGTGATGGATTTTGGCCGCCTACAAATAGAATT
>MDTB01188393.1_pt1 | contig 12892 bp, 13 predicted proteins | sample 811161 | NCBI WGS metagenome assembly MDTB01 (sample SAMN05326650, study PRJNA326480) | marine metagenome | isolation source: seawater | place: Mediterranean Sea | collected 2009 | reverse complement strand
GCAATAAAATCTTTTGAAAATTTTTTAATAGATTTTCCTGGTTCTGATCTAAGAGAAAAAGCTATGTACTATAGATTTAATTCTGCATATAAATTGGCAATTAACAGTGTAGTTTGGAGACAAAAGGAAAGAATTGAAAATGCAGTTAGCTATTTTAACTCATTTAAAAACAGTTACAATGAGTCTGAATTTTTGGATGAAATGGAGTCCAAAATTTCAGAATTATCAGAAATAAACAATATTTAATTTTAAACAAAATGGATATAAAAAACACAAATGCTGCCCAAACAACTAAGACTTACAACAGAGATGCTATTGAAAATCAGACTGAAAATATATATGAAGCTATTTCTATTATCTCAAAAAGAGCAGAGCAAATAAAAGGTGATGTTAGGAAGGAGTTAATTGAAAAATTAGAAGAATTTGCTACTTATAACGACAGTCTAGAAGAAATTTTTGAAAATAAAGAACAAATCGAGGTTTCAAAATTTTATGAAAGACTTCCAAAACCTCACGCTATTGCCATTCAGGAGTGGCTCGAGGATAAAGTTTATCATAGAGATAGTAATGAAGAAATAGAAGAATAATAATGTCTATTCTAAGCGGTAAAAAAGTACTTGTAGGAATCTCAGGTGGAATTGCTGCTTACAAAACCCCAAATCTAGTTAGGTGTCTTATCAAAAGTGGAGCTGAAGTAAAAGTAGTCATGACGGAATCCGCTAAAGATTTTGTTACTCCACTTTCACTTTCAACAGTTTCAAAAAACCCGATATATTCTTCATTTAAATCAGATGATGAAGATGGAGTTTGGAACAATCATGTTGAGTTAGGTTTATGGGCAGATTTCATGCTAATATGTCCAGCAACCGCAAATACTTTATTTAAGATGGCAAATGGTAATTGTGATAATCTTTTGTTGGGAGTATATTTGTCATGTAAGTCACAAGTATTTTTTTCTCCTGCTATGGATTTGGATATGTATAAACACCAATCCACTAAAGAATCAATAAATAAGCTAATTTCATATGGAAATATACTTATACCACCTGCTTACGGAGAATTGGCTAGTGGACTTTCAGGTGAGGGTAGGCTGCCAGAACCATCAGAAATTGTAGACTTTATTGAAAAATTTCATTCCAAAAGTCTTTCTTTAATTGGCAAGAAAGTTCTGATATCAGCGGGCCCCACAATTGAAGAGTTAGATCCAGTAAGATTTATATCAAATCATTCGTCTGGCAAAATGGGTTTCGCATTAGCAGAGACTGCATTAAGTTTGGGGGCTGAAGTTAAACTAATTAGTGGTCCAACTGATCAATTAACCAGTTCAAATAAAATTAATTTAGTAAAAATCAAAACAGGTGCTCAAATGCAAAAAGCAATCATGGATGATTATCATGAGTCAGATATTGTTATCATGGCAGCAGCTGTTTGCGACTACAAACCAAAAGAATTTTCTAAAAAAAAGATTAAAAAAGACAATAAAGAGATTAATATCAAGTTTAAAAAGACTACTGATATTTTAATGGAGCTAGGAAAAACAAAGAAAAATCAATTTTTAGTTGGTTTTGCCCTTGAAAATGATGATGAGCTTTCAAATGCAAAAAACAAACTGAAAAAGAAAAATTTAGATTTGATTGTGCTAAACTCATTAAATGACAATGGAGCTGGTTTTGGACATGACACAAACAAGGTTACGTTGATTTGTAAATCAGGAGTAAAAACACCATATAAACTCAAAGAAAAGACCGAGGTAGCAAAAGATATTTTTAAACACATAATTCAATTGATTTGAAGGATAAACTTCTAATATTATTTTTTTTTCTTACCAATTTTATTTTTTCACAAGAATTGAATTGTGAGGTAGTTGTTGAAGCACGTCAAACTGGTAATGAAAATTTACAGGTTTTTAAAACTCTGCAATCTCATCTAACAGAATTTGTAAATAATACAAGTTGGACGAATAGGCCAATACGGCAAAACGAAAAAATTGATTGTACAATGTTTATTAACATAAGTTCATATGAGAACGATGTTTTCCAAGGGACTATTCAAATTCAATCTTCAAGACCAATATTTAATTCCTCATACAGTTCACCAACATATAATTTCAATGATAGAAATTTTTCATTTAGGTACCAAGAGTTTCAAAATTTGACTTTTAATGAAAATCAATTTGAAAATAATTTAATTTCTGTGATTGCTTTTCATATTTATATGATTATTGGGATTGATGCTGATTCATTTCAACTAAACTCTGGTACAGTTTTTTTTGAACAAGCTCAAAAAATTCTTGATTTTTCTCAACAGCAAGGATACAGAGGTTGGGGTGCAGGTGACGGATTACAATCTAGATATTACCTTATAGATAATGTGTTGTCAACTACCTTTAAGGAGTACAGAAATGTAATGTATAATTATCATATAAAGGGATTGGATATAATGGTAAACGAGCCAAAGGCCGCAAAAGAATCTATTGCAAAATCCATTATGATGCTTGATCAAATGAACAGGCGAAGACCTAATTCATATATTTTGAGGGTATTTTTTGATACAAAATCTGATGAAATATTGGATGTATTTAGTGGGGGACCCAATGTTCCTATTACTAACCTAATTTCAACTCTCACAAAAATTGCCCCCAATCATTCTGATAAATGGAGAAATATTAGTTTTTAATCAAAAACAATTTTATTTTTAGGATAATTAGATAACAAATTGCTTAAAAATTTATCCATAAAAAATTATTTGCTGATTGATGACCTTTCAGTTTCTTTCAATAATGGTTTCACAGTAATTACAGGTGAGACAGGGGCAGGTAAATCGATATTAGTTGGTGGAATTTCATTAATCCTTGGAAAAAGAGCTGATCTTTCGGTTAATCGTGATAAATCTAAAAAGTGCATTATTGAAGGAGTTTTTGATATTGGATCATTTGATTTAAAATTCATTTTTGATGAAAATGAATTGGATTATGACACCGAGACCATTCTTAGAAGAGAAATATCTTCCTCAGGAAAATCTAGAGCTTTTGTCAATGATAGTCCTGTTAATTTAAGTCAATTATCACTCATAGGATCTAAGATTATAGATATTCATTCTCAACATCAAAATATAGAAGTTTTAAACAGTGAATTTCAATTTGAGCTACTTGATTTAATTTCAAATAATATAGACAGCATATTAAAGTATAAAAATTTATATAAAGATTTTACATCTAGATCAAAGACATTAAATACTTTGATTGATAAGAAGCAAAATTTACTACAGTCAATTGATTACAATAAATTTATTTTGGATGAAATAGATAATTCTAATATTCTAGATGAAGACTTAGACGAGTTGGAAAATATGCAAAATTCTTTATCAAATTTTGAAGAAATGTATAGGGAGTTAAATCAAAGTTCTCAAATTATTTCTGACGACGAAGGTGGGTTAATATCATATCTGCTAAAGCTTAAAAATTCAATTGATAAAATTTCAAATAATTCTCAAAAATTTAATTTAATATCTCAAAGAATTTCATCAATAAAAATTGATTTAGAGGACATTTCTGAGGAAATAAATAATTTTTTAGGTTCTCTAGAGCAAAATCCAGATAAATTAAATATAACAATTAACAAGATAGATATAATTAATAACCTATTAAGAAAACATTCTGTAAATTCAATCAAAGAGTTATCGGTTTTTAGAGAAAATTTAGCTTTAAAAGTTTATACAACTGAAAATATTGACAATGAAATACAACTACATCAAACTCTCTGTGAAGATTTAAAATTAAAATTAAATAATATAGCAATTGAAATTCATGAAAAAAGAAAATCTGTGATTAATGATTTGACTAATGAAATCGAAAATGTACTTCACGAATTAGGGATGGTAAATAGTAAATTTAAAATAAGCCTTTTTAAAACAGAAAATTTTTATTCAAATGGAATGAATACTATTGATTTTGAGTTTCTTGCAAATAAAGGTTATGAATTTAAAAAGATTAAAGATGCAGCATCTGGCGGTGAGATGTCTAGGATTATGTTATCTATTAAATCAATTATGGCAAAGTATAAAAAGTTGCCATCCGTAATTTTTGATGAAATTGACACTGGAGTTTCTGGTGAAATTTCAAAAAAAATGGGTTCAATCATGAAAGAGCTAGGTTCCAAAATCCAAATATTTTCTATTACTCATTTACCTCAAATAGCCGCTATGGGTGAGTCTCATTTTTTGATTTATAAAAACGATGTAAACGGATATACAAAAACTATGATTTCAAGATTAAATGACAGTGAAAGAATAGTTGAAATAGCTAAAATGTTAGAAGGAAATAATGCATCTGAATCTGCATACACTCATGCTAAACAGTTGCTTAATTAATATTATATTTGCTTAATAAAATAAATTAATATGTCAAATAATCTATTGAAAGGAAAACGAGGAATTATTTTTGGCGCACTTGATTCAAATTCAATTGCATGGATTACTGCTGAACGCATATTTGAAGAGGGAGGTATATTTGTTCTAACAAATGCCCCAGTTGCTATGAGGATGGGTCAAATTAATGAACTTGCAGAGAAAACTAACTCTACTGTAATCCCTGCTGATGCTACTTCCTCTGATGATTTAGAAAATTTAATCACTAAATCTATGGAAATTTTAGGCGGTAAATTGGATTTTGTGCTTCATTCAATAGGAATGTCAATTAATGTTAGAAAAGGCAAAGCTTATACAGACCAAAATTATGATTGGACCCATAAAGGTTTGGACGTATCTGCTATGTCGTTTCACAGGGTTATGCAATCTTTATACAAAAACGATGCAATGAACGAGTGGGGTAGCATAGTTGCTCTTTCTTATATAGCTGCACAAAGAGTATTTCCTGATTATAATGATATGGCTGATAATAAAGCTTTTCTGGAAAGTGTTGCAAGAAGTTTTGGTTATTTCTTTGGAAAAGATAAAAAAGTTAGGGTAAATACAATCTCTCAATCTCCTACACCAACAACAGCCGGAAAAGGAGTAAAAGGTTTTGATGGATTTATAAAGTATGCTGATAAGATGTCTCCTCTTGGAAATGCTACAGCAATGGATTGTGCCAACTATACCATTGCATTATTTAGTGACTTAACCAAAAGAGTAACTCTTCAGAATTTGTATAATGATGGCGGGTTTAGTAATATGGGAGTAAGCGATAGTATAATGGATACGATCGAAAATTCATAAACTATTTTGAAATAATATAAAATCACCATGAGGGATTAGCATCTAACTAATCCTTTTTTTTGTATTTATTGTTTAATTTTGAATATGCTTTTAAAAGATATATCATTTATAATTCCAGTATTCAACAGACCAGATGAAATTAATGAACTTTTAAAGAGTTTTTCAGAACTTGAAGGCGATAAAGACTTTGAAATAGTAATAGTTGAAGATGGTTCAAATCAAAGATGTAATTATATTATCGAAAATTTCAGTAATTTAAATATTACTTATTTTTTCAAAAAAAACTCAGGCCCAGGTGATTCAAGAAACTTTGGGATGAATGTTGCTAAAGGAAAATATTTCATAATTCTTGATTCTGATATTATTCTTCCGCCAGATTATAATAAAATTTTGATGAAAAATTTAAATCAAAACTTTTCAGATTGCTTTGGGGGAGTAGACGATTCTCATCATTCTTTCAATTATTTTCAAAAAGCGGTTAGTTATTCAATGACTTCGTTTATTACAACAGGTCATATTAGAGGGGGTAATAAATCAAAAGATTTCCAACCAAGAAGTTTTAATATGGGTATTTCAAAGGAAGGATTTTTAAGAAGTAAGGGTTTTGGTAAAATTCACCCAGGTGAAGATCCAGATTTATCAATAAGATTAAAGAAACTAGGGTTTAGTATAAAACTTTACAATGATTTAAAAGTTTTTCATAAGAGAAGAATTTCAGTTTTAAGTTTTTTTAATCAGGTATGTAAGTTTGGTATTGCTCGATCAATTTTAAATAATCGCTACCCTGAAACAAAAAAAATCGTTTATTGGTTTCCTCTGTTTTTTTCCTCTATTTTTTTACTTTCAATTTTTTTATTTTTATTTAATATTAGCAACTTGATTTTGATAATATATTTAATATACTTTTCATTGATTTTTATTCAGTCCTCTTTTAAAAACAACCTATTGGTAGGTTTATTATCGATTATGACAACTTTAATTCAATTTGTGGGCTATGGTTATGGTTTTTTTAAGTCATTTATATTGATTAATATGTTCCCTAATAAAAAAATAGAGAGTATATTTCCAAAAATGTTTTTTAATCAGAAATAATGAAAATTTACTCAAGTCAAGGTAAGTTTAATGTGTTTATAATATTTCTAATATTAGCTATTTCTACCTCATTAGTTAGTAAATTAACTTCTACTTACGATAAAAATATTGTATTTAATTTAACTGTCAAGGATGTTCCCAACGATAAAGTTATTTATGATAAATCTCATGATTCAGTAGAATTAAAAGTCAGAGGCTTTGGGTTTAGTTTGGCAAAATATTATTTCAACCCCCCGGAACTTAAAATTTCTGCTAAAAAATTAAAAGAGTTTAACAATTCATTTTTATGGGAAAAAAAGGAAAATTTCACAGACACAAAGCTTGATTTTGACTCATCAGTTGAGATTTTAACAATTTTTGAGGATTCTATATTTTTATATTTTGATCAATATGTTTCCGAAAAGAAAATTATTAAGCCTAATTTATCAATAGATTACAAGGCGGGTTTTGATTCTTTCAAAGCTCCAATTATTTCCAATGATTCGGTAACATTACTAGGACCTAAAGACATAATAAGTAAAATTGATTATGTTGATACCGAATTTATAAAATTGAATAATGTTAGCTCAGATATAAAAATTAATTTGAATCTTCTGAAACCCTCTTTTGATGATCTTTCTGTCGATTTAAGTTCTGTAGAATATAAATTAGAGGTTGATCAATACACTGAAGAAACTATTAACATTCCAGTTAATATTTTAAGTAATGAAAATATTAAGTATAATTATTTCCCAAAAGAACTTTCCGTCAAATATTTAATTAGTATGGAGGATTACAAGAAAACTTCTCCGATTGATTTCCGAATAGAATGTTTTTTGGATAAAGGCCAAAGTGTATTAATTCCAAAACTAACCAAAAAGCCTGATTTTATTAAAAATATTAGATTAAACTCTAATCAAATTCAACTAGTTATTTTGGAATGAAAAAAATAGGTTTGACAGGAGTTATAGGTAGCGGTAAAACAACAGCTGCAAATTATTTTAAAGATTTAGGTATTTCTGTTTTTATAGCTGATGATTGTGCAAAAAAATTAATGGTAAGTGATTCTGAATTGAAGAAGGAGATTATTGATTTGCTTGGAAAACCATCATATATTGATAATAAATTAAATAAGAAATTCATTTCAAAAAATATATTTAGTAATCAAGACCTTTTAGAATCAGTAAATAGTTTAATACACCCAAAGGTTCAAATTGCTTTTGATTTGTGGTTAAATAAACAAAAATCAAAATATGTGATTTATGAAGCTGCTTTAATATTTGAAAATAACTCTGAGAATTTTTTTGATAAAATAATTTGTATCAAAACTCCATTGAATATAATTCATGAGAGAATCAGTATCAGGGATAACTATTCTAAAGATTTAGTAAATAAGATTTTAGATTCTCAATTAAATCAAGACCTAAAGTGCTCAAGGTCAGACTTTTGTATACAAAATAATTCAAAAGAAAAATTATTTGAAGAAATACACAGGATCCATAAATCATTATTGTAGTTTATTATTGTTAATCTTTTATTAAATATCAAAATTTGTGTTTTATTAAATGATAAATTTGATGTGTGAGTAAAAGAATCTTTATATTTCTTCTTGTTTTAATGAGTGTCTCATTAATAGGAATTATTTTTATCCAATCTTTTTTTATTTTTAAAAATTATGAGGAAAACAATAAACAGTTTAATTCTAACGTGAAATATGTCCTTGATGAAACTGCTTCAGTAGTTGAGAGAAGAGAGTTTAGAAAATATCTTACAAAATTTAGAAACCTAATAAATAGTGAAATACAAGTTGATACTATTTCAATTAATAATTTAATTTTTATTGAAGAAAATTCAAATAGTAATGAAACTATAATATATAAAAATGGGGTTATAGAGGAGGATTTGATTATTCCAAATTCAAAAAATTACTTTGATAATATTGTTGAGGTCGTTTCTAAAAACGAAAGCTTTTCCTTAAAAAGGCTTTCTAATCAAAGAGAAGAAAATATCTTTTCTAATCAAAAATTAGAAAATGATCTTAGTCCTGAAGAATTTTTAATGAAAGTTGGTAGAATTTCTAAGAGTAAAGAGGTTTTATTTGAAACAGCTTATAATGACTTAGCTAAAAGAAATCCAATTGACGATAGAGTTGGAGATATTGATAGGTTTGAGAACCTGCTTAAGGGAAATTTTGAAAAAATGAATATTGATTTAGATTTTGAATATGCTATATACAATAAAGAAAACATTACTAAGTTAAGTTCTGATAATTTTGATTTAAAAAATCAAAATTTTAAAACTTTAATTTTTAAGGATGAAAATGATTTTAGTGATTATTCTCTGAGATTAAGTTTCCCAGGAAGGACTCCGTTTTTACTTTCTTCATTAATCCCAGTTATCGTTACATCTGTAATTTTTACCTCAATTATAATAATTGCATATATTACAACAATCCTATTATTGTTGAGGCAAAGACAAATTTCTCAAATTAAAACAGATTTTATTAACAATATGACACATGAATTCAAAACTCCAATTGCTACAATTAATTTAGCTTTATCAGCTATCAAAAATCCTAAAACAATTATCAATAGGAATAAAGTTAAAAAGTATTTGAAAATGATTTATGATGAAAATAATAGAATGCACGACCAAGTTGAAAATGTGCTGATGATCAGTCATTTAGAAAGAAATGAATTGAATATTGAAAAAATAAAGCTTGATATTAATGAAATTATCGATTTGGCTATTTCACATTTAAGTTTAATTGTCGAAAATAGAAATGGTAACATAATTACCACTAAAAATGCCCATAACTCATTTATAATTGGAAATGAGACTCACATGATAAATGTATTTATCAATATATTAGATAATGCAATAAAGTATAATGAAAATAATCCTGAAATAAAGATAACCACGCAAAATATAAATAATAAGATTTTTATTTGCATTCAGGATAACGGCATAGGAATGAGCAAATCAGTGCAATCTAAAATATTTGATAAGTTTTACCGTAAACAAACAGGTGATTTGCATGATGTAAAAGGACACGGATTAGGTTTAGCATATGTAAAAAAAATCATTGGATTTCATAATGGCATAATCTCAGTTGAAAGTACAATCAGAGAAGGTAGCAAGTTTACAATTCAATTAAATACAATAAATTATGAATAATAAGAAGAGAATTTTATTAGTTGAGGATGATCCAAACTTTGGAATAATACTTAGGGATTTTTTAAAAATGAACGATTATGATGTCATTTTGGCAAAAAACGGAATGGAAGGATTTGAAAAATTCAAGAAATTTGATTTTAATTTATGTATACTTGATGTTATGATGCCTTACAAGGATGGTTTTACACTAGCTCTTGAAATAAAAGGTATATCTCCAGATATTCCATTAATTTTTTTAACTGCTAAGTCAATGAAAGAAGATGTTTTAAAAGGATATAAGGTTGGTGCGGATGATTACCTTAAAAAACCTTTTGATAGTGATGTTTTGTTACTTAAAATAAAAGCATTACTCAAGAGAAATAAGGTTTCATCAGTGATTGATACTGAGGAGACCGAGTTTAGCTTTAGTTCATTTCATCTTAATTCAAAACTTAGGCACCTAAAATTTAAAGACGAAACTCCCATTAAGCTGTCCCCTAAAGAAAACATGTTATTAAAGTTATTATTAATTCATATTAATGATTTGATGCCAAGAGAATTAGCATTAACAAGAATTTGGCATGATGATAATTATTTTACATCAAGAAGTATGGATGTATACATAGCTAAGCTTAGAAAACAGCTTCAAAAAGACCCAAAGGTCAGTATTAATAATATACACGGAGAAGGTTTTAGGTTAATTGTTGAGTAATTCTTTTTGACTCTATTAATTTGATAATATTTTTAATTTCATATTGATTTTCAAACCAATTTATCTTTTTATTCAAATTAAAATAGGTCAATTGTCTTTTTGCGTATCTCCTTGAATTTGTTTTTATCTTTTCTATTGACTCTTCCAAACTTGTTTGATTATTCAAATAATCAAATATTTCTTTATAGCCAATAGTGTTTAACGCATTTAAATTTTTAAATTTTTCGAGTGTTTTAACTTCTTCTATGAGATCACATTGAATCATTTTGTCTACTCTTTTATTTATTAGTGAATGTAATTTATCACGGTCACAATTTAATCCAATTATTATTTCATTATAATTTGATTTTTTTAGGGAGTTAGTCAGAAAAGAGGAGTAGGGTTTTTTTGAAGAAATACTTACCTCAAGAGCTCTAATTATTCTTCTATGATTATTTAAGTCTATATTTTTATATGAAACGGGGTCAATTTCTTCAAGTTGAGCTAATAAGTTTTTTAATCCGTTATTTTGAAACTCCTCGTTTAATTTTTTTCTTAGAGAGTCTTCAACATCGGGTATTTTATCAATTCCATATAAAATAGTATCAATATATAATCCTGACCCACCTACTAAAACTATATAATCCTTTGTTTTAAAAAGGTTGTCTATAATTTTTCTAGCATCAGATTCAAAGTGAGAAATATCGTATTTATCAGTTACTGAAATGTTATTAATTAAGTGATGTTTAACAGACGATAGCTCGTCTTTTGAGGGCTTTGCAGTTCCAATATTTAATTCTCTGTAAAACTGTCTAGAGTCTGCGGAAATAACTTCAGTCTTATAGTTTTTTGCCAATTTTATCGCTAGTGATGTTTTTCCTATTGCAGTTGGGCCAACAATTGTAATTAAAAATTTATTCATTCGGGTTTTTTGATATATTTATCTAATTCTTTTTGACTAATCTTTGACTTTATTAAAGTAAATAAATCAAGTGTGGCTTTTGCATCTCCATCAGCTCGATGTCTATTTTTAATTTTTATTCCAAGATTTGATACCAACTTACCTAAGCTGTAAGATTTCATATCTGGAAAAACCTGCTTAGAAAGTTCAATTGTACATAGTAAATCCCTACTAAATTTCATCCCAATTTGTGAATATTCATTTCTTAGGACTCTGAAATCAAAGTTTACATTATGGGCAACAAAAACACTATTCTTTGTGAAATCATTAATATCACCAGCAATTTCTTTAAAGACTGGTTTATCTTTTAGCATATCATTATTTATACCTGTTAGTTTTTCAACAAATAATTGTATTTTTTTATTTGGATTAATTAATTGGTGATATACAGAAATATTTCCGTCATATTTAATTTTGAATATTGCAATTTCAGTTATTTTTTCCTTATTGAATTTGCCTCCAGTTGTCTCTATGTCTACAATCGAATAAATAATATCAGTAGTTTCTATCTCCAAAGATTAAACTTCCCAGCCTTATCATATTACTACCGCATTCAATTGCCAGATGATAGTCGTTACTCATACCCATTGATAATATTTCAAAATTATTATCTACAGTGCTAATTTCATCAAAAATATCTTTAGCGTATAAGAATTCATTTCGAATTATATCTTTATTCTTGGTATTTGTAGCCATAGCCATTATACCTTTAATTTTGATATTTTTCATCTCATCATATTCATCTGAAAAAATAATATTTTTTAATACATCAGCTTCTAAGCCAAATTTTGATTCTTCTTTAGAAATTTTTAATTGTAACAAGCAATTTAAAACACGATTATTTTTTTGGCCTTCTTTGTTTATTACTTTTATTGACTTGAATGAGTCTACCCCGTGAATTAAATTCACATATGGTGCCATATATTTTATTTTATTACTTTGAACGTGGCCAACCATATGCCAAATAATATCCTTTGGTAATTCTTCGAATTTTCTGGACATCTCTTGAATCTTATTTTCACCAAATGATCGATGCCCGATTTTATAAGCCTTCATTATATCTTCATTTGGTTTTGTTTTTGAGATTGCAATTAACTCAACATAATCAGGAATATCTGACTTGATTTTATTGATGTTTTTATCAATCATTGGTAAAACCTTTTTGAAACAAATTCAGCTTTTTTTGAGTTTGCATAATCATAAAACCCCTCTCCAGACTTTATCCCTAGTTTTCCTTCACTTACAAGATCAACAAGTAATTTATTTGGTCTATATTTTTCATTTTTTAATCCATTAAGCATCACTTCTAAAATTGATTTACATACGTCTAATCCTATAAGATCTGCAAGTTGTAGTGGGCCCATTGGATGACCCATACCTAATTTCATTATTCCATCAATATTTTTAACATTAGCTACCCCTTGATCTAACGCTTCAATCGCCTCGTTAATCATAGGCATCAGTATTCTATTTGAAATAAAGCCTGGATAGTCATTTACAGTTAATGGGATTTTATTTAGCTTTTTCGAAAGGTCTAAAATAATATTGGTTGTTTCTTTACTTGTATGCGTTGAGTTTATTACCTCAACTAGCTTCATGATTGGAACAGGATTCATAAAATGCATTCCAATAATATTTTCAGGTCTTTTAGTTTGATTGCCTAAATTAGATATTGAAATTGATGAAGTATTACTAGCTAGAATAGTCGATTCCTTACATATATCATCAAGCTGTTTAAATATTGAAATTTTTAAATCATATTTCTCTGGTACAGCCTCTATAACTAAATCCATATCTTT
>MDTB01079451.1_pt1 | contig 12893 bp, 4 predicted proteins | sample 811161 | NCBI WGS metagenome assembly MDTB01 (sample SAMN05326650, study PRJNA326480) | marine metagenome | isolation source: seawater | place: Mediterranean Sea | collected 2009 | reverse complement strand
TCCTTTGTATGAGCTTGTTCTTGTTGAGCATTTATTAGTTTCTCATGCAATTTTCCATTTTCTTTCTCTACTCTTCTCAATTTTTTCTCATAATCTTTTGCAATTAAATGTGCATGTTCAACTTCTTCCTTTGCTTTATCAGTTTCATCTTTGTATGTTAAATGAATATTTCGAACAGATTCTAATTTTTCATTTGCGTCGTCAAGTCGTTTTTGATATCTTGCTAATTCAACATCATGAGCAACTAAAGCTTTTGTTTGTAATTTTCTCAATTTTTTTATTTCTGCTTCTAGTGCTAAAATTTTATCATTACCATTATTATTATTCTGGTTGCTGGATTCGGATAGAACAGATTTCATGGTAAAATTTAGTGGCGAAGGCCATTTATCAATAGATATTTGTTGTGATGGTGGTGATGATAATGATGAGGAGGAGGAAGAGGATCTTGGTATAGCATATAATTGGTTGTTTTTTTTCTTGCTATTTGCTTTTGAAACATCAACTGCAGCATTTGTTACCGGTGCTAATGCTAACGGATTGGAAAATGGATTATTGCTTCGTGCTGTTGGGGAAAGTTGCGACTGATGTCCTGGTGTAGATAATAATGTCGCTGGTGATAAATTAATCGTCGTTTTGTTTAAGTTATTGTCGTTGTTGTTGTTGTTGTTATCATCATTATTATCGATGTTTTTTATTGGTTCCATACTTCCTTTACTGCTATTTGTAGTGACGTCCTTCACATTTTCCTTACTTTTTATCAAATCAGATGGCACTCCATTCGATTCCTTATTGCTATTATTATTTGCAGATGATGCTTGATCTTGTTTGCGACGATCATTCAATTTTTTACTGACTAATCCCATTGCAGTTGCGCGTCTAAATGCTTTTCCAATCTTCGTTTTGGCACTTTGTAAGGACAACACTTTTGATAATACTTGCGAATTGTCGTGTGTAGATTTCAAAGTAACGCTTACAGGTGAAGTTGCCGAGCGCATTAATTGTGCAATTGCCCCAAGTGGTTTCCCATCTATTTTTGTTAAGCCAACTTTAAGTAGCTGATCTCCTTCTTGTATGCCAGGATTGATCTTGCTAGTAAATCCAATAACATATGTTGCATCACCTCGTTTAGCGATTTTTAAGCCGAGACTACCATTATGATCTTTATATAATTGAACCGAATATGATTCATCGATATTCATTTGATTAGTATTATCAGCATTTAAATCATTCTTACTTAGTGTAGGATCATTATGATCACCATTTACATCCTGATCGTTTTTTTCGGAACTATTTTTTTCCTTCTGCCTGTTTTTTGGTAATGTTTTGGCAATTTCATTTTTTTGCTGTTCAAAAAAATGTATTTTATCTTGTATCGATTTCATCGATGCATCCGTTGCATTTTTTCTTCCCCTCGTTTCAATCTCCATGGTTATATATATACATGTATATATATGTATATATATATGCATACACACCAATATGTCTTATCTATACATCTATATGTTTGTTCTATACATTATATCTTCATTCAAATATATATATAATACGATATCTCAATATTATAGTGCATTATATAAGTTAAGCTTAATATCCAAACAAAATGTGTCCGGCATTATCATAATCAGCCTCTAATACCACTACTGGTGGGTGGTAGTTGTTAGAATATGTAAATGTAGATTGACCTTATGAAAAATTCGCGTAGATCCGTTTTATGTGATGTGACTTGGAGAGAATCCAAAAATATCTTTGCCACTACTAGTATGACAATAAGGCCAATGATATGGCAAATGTGAGCAGATATGTTCAGCTACTACATGAATGAATAGTTTATTGATGTAACAAACACATATTACTAGCTATACATATCGTTACAAAATAACAAGAACAGAAACAAATAAACCAAACATTGTTATTCATGGCAAAACCACCAGTACCAAATAAGTTATTTGGCAATGGCGTTGAAGTCACTTTAAATTTTCCATTAAGTAAATTATATCATCTTGATAATCAAGGAATTAATAAATGGAAAAAGATAGGCTTAATGTTTAAATGGGATCCAACGGAATATCCGCAAGGCTTCATTCTTGATAAGATCAAAGGAAATACATTGGGTGAACAAGTTGCAAATTTTAAAAAGTGTTTATATGTAAATCGTAGTCGTTTAGTTAAAGTAAATAATGTAGATATGAGAATTTTAAGAAAAGAAAATATAGCAAGAAAAGCTTTGGAAAATGAAATGATGAAAACACTGGAGTTCGCGAAAGATAATGTATTACGTCGTAAATATTTTAAACCTGGGAGCGATTATTTACAATTGACATTTCTAAACCCACCGAAACCAGATGGGCATTTATTTGGTGCAAAAGGTATAGGATTTTATGGCCAATCAAATAATATTCGAATGCAATTACGACCAAAAAGTGCTGCTTTGCTTTTAGATAGAAATGCTATGAACAGGCGAAGAATGCGAAGGTTATTATCGCAACCATCTTTACGGAAAATTGGGAGCAATAGAAAAACTATACAAATGGAGCAAATGCGACAAAGGAGTGATGGCTTATCTAACAACAATGGCTCGTTCAAGTCATCTATGTTGACAAATAATTCATCATTAGGTACATTAAATGGTAATGATACCATGTCGTCGCGGCCAAAAACGGCTTCAGGTATATCTCGTCGTGAAAATGAAAATAAATACAGAATTGTAAATCGCACCGGGGTAGCGGATATTAAAGGTGGATCATTTGGTAAAGCTTTAAGGCCATTTGATAAGCCAGTACCAGAAGTTCACATGGGCACCATGGCAGTTCCATCTGCAACTGGAAAACAAATTTTATCCACCTTACGCAATTCCACTTGTGTAAGCATTGGATTTAGTACAAGGGAAGAATGGCGAGTAATGAATGAGGGCCGCGGTGGAAGATTTGCTATTGCAGATGGATCGGTACCTGTGTCTTTCTCGGCCTTTGGTCGGCAAGTGAATTCAGAGAAAAAATCAGTTACAGGTGTTGATTTTGGAGCTAGTAAAAGAGGCTTACCTCCTTATAAAGGTTTAGATAAAGGAATAGATTCCCCAGGACCGGTTTTACCACAAGGTTCAACATTAACGGGTGGGCGTATCACATTTGGTTTTGGTAAGCGTAAAACATTGGCTACGAATAAAGGTTTAGATTCTCCTGGCCCAGTCTATTCCCCGATATTTTTAGATGCGATCGGCCGGGATCCAGAAAAAGGATGTAGTTTTGGGCAGACGGAAAGACCGCTACATGGAAAAAGTTGGACACCTGGTCCTGGAGAATATGTCTTACCAGTAAATTTTGGTCCAGATATTAATCCTTTAGTAGGTCCAAAAATGATAAGCGCAAGATTTGGTAAAAATAATTGCTATGATAAAAAAGACCAATTTTCTCAACAGAAATTCTATTACGGAAGTAGTGCTGATCATGCAGTTAATCATGATGTCTTATGGAAAACTAGAATTAAAGAAGAGAACAGAATCGAAGCACTTCGCAACAAATCAAATCGATTTAAATAGAGGTACGAAGCGTACATGCATTTATAAAAAAATTCGTAATATCATACGACGTATTTTTTTTTATAATCGTACTTCGGTATAATAATATTATGCATATAATCATATATATTAAAATTTTGGTAATGATATGTGTGTGTCTATGTGTGGTGTGTTTGTGTGTGTAGAACGAGTAAAACATATCATTGATGCTTTTTCTCTATGATATACATACGAAGTACGCGTAATTTTTACAAAATTTAAAATTAAAATATTACCAAAAATGATGCACCTAAAAAAACTTTTTTCTCAATCAGACATTTTTCTATCCTTCTTTTTGTGATCGTTAGATGAAGTTCGCGCCATTTCTAAAACCACATCATCCGTTGTGAAAGAAGTACGTTTATTTAGTACTTGAAAAGATTCTCTTGGTCCTGCGAACGTTCCATGAAACGAATTTTGCGATAGTGCTTTAATAACATCACCATCATCGTCGTCATTATTATTATTATTTAAATCATCGCCAACTTTTTTGATAGACAGGGTTTCTTTGAACATTTTATCAAGTGGAGGAGAGTTCGACCTTGGCGATTTAGGCCTTGAATGGTCATTTAATGCAGAGAACCGTTTCTTCACTTTGTTTCTTCTAAAAATAGACTGAATTTTTGCAGCTGCAGCAGCTTTGCTTTTCACAGCAGTAGGCTGATAATATGTCGCCGTATTCTCAGTGATCAAACGCAAACCACCCATTTCTGTGAATGTATATTCAAATTTCTCTCCAAACGACCCCATAAACATAAACGTAGAAGGAATATGCTCTCGAAGAGATAATTCACGAACAATACCAGGGCCAAACTTGCCTACCATCGCTACGTATTCTATAATTAAATTTGGATTTGAATCCAACAAATACTGATATACAATTGGAACTTTAACTGGGACATCTGCTTTTTTTGCATATACTCGAACAAATTTAATCCAACATCTCTGTTCATTTGCAAGAACATATCTAACAGCATTTGCCAATGCCTTTGGCGAATCATCTTTTGTAAAATAAACAAGTGGTTTTTGTGTAAGAGCAATTAGGGAACGATTTGCCCAATTATTAATGACTCGTTTTAAAAGCATGAAGTTATAACATGTTGATCTCCCTTTTTTGCCATCGCCTAAATCATTTTTGTGCGTCGCATCGTATTCCTCCCTTTCCTCTTTCAATTGCAAACGCAATTTTTGCGTAACAGAAGTTCGTCGTTTTTCCTGTATCCGCTTTTCTTCTTTTTTAACTTCTGCAACTTTCTTTGCTACATTTTTAAATCTTGCAAGACCTCTTAATGTCGGTTTCTTCGGCTGGCTTTCTTCTATCTTGAGCTCGGCCAAATTAGCCGCTACGTTTAAAGTAAACTTTTTAATTTCCATACTACTTTCTAACAATTCTTCTTTACCAGATTCTTTTCTTTGACAATGGATAACAGCTTTTGCTAAATGTGTACAATACGTCTTTGCAGCAATTTGATCATCTTTTGTAAATGTATCTGAATATTGAGAAACTTTATTAATTGATTGTAAAATACCAATAACCTTCTCACCATTAAATATCGGTGCGCATAAGATTGATTTTGTTTTATAGCCTGTCTTTTTATCCACGGTAGAATTAAAGCGATGATCTTGGTACGCATCTGGAATCGATATACAATTACTTGTATGAAAACATGCACCTACTATCCCTTTGTCGTTTGGTACTCGGATAGGTGCCATCCCTTGTGCAATTATAGACCATAACTCTTTTTTATCACTATCAGCGATCCATAGTGTACAGCGGTCTGCTTGCAAAATTTTACGTGCGCTTTCAACAGTGTTTTGAAACAAATCATCGTACGAAGTTACCATTTTTGATTCGACAAGAGCCAATTGCTTCTCAAGATTGCGCACTGTTTGGCGCATTTCCTCTCTCGTCGTATCCGACTTTTGTGATAATTCAATAGTTTCAGCAATGCTTTTACAAAAATTATCTAACACTTGCTCATCGGATTTAGTAAAATGTATGATGGAAGCATCGTCGAACTCTGATAAGGATTGCTCCAAGTTTTCAGTCCCCCTTGGAGATCCATCAGGGGATCCAAGATTACTATGCGATTCATTTACAACTTTATTAATCAATTGTACAACACCAATAACTTTTCCACTTGTGCTAGACACGATTGGCGAACATAAAATTTGTGTAGTTTTATATCCTGTTTTTTTATCTACTGCATTGTTGAATCTTGGATCTTTATATGCATCTTCAATATTTAAGCTATCCCCCGTTGTTGCAACCCATCCTACCAAACCCTTTGATTTTGGTATTCGTATTGGATCCATACCTTCCGCTATCCGTGTCCATAGTTCATTTGTACGATCATCCACTAACCACAAGGTCCCACGGTCTGCACTTAATAATGTATGCGCAACTTTTATTGCTTCAACAAATAAATGATCCAATTGCGATTGTACACTTGCACTTTTCAACATTGTTTCAATTGCTTTGGTTGATTCCAATTGCTTTCTTAATCGTTTTAAAATTCGCTTCATATCTTTTTGCGTAGTACCTAACTCTTGGACCTTCTCCGCTGCAACGGCAATCCTTGTGCAAAAATCAGTCAAAACAATTTCATCCTCCTTTGTAAAAATAGCATTTTTGCCTAATTTATTTATAATTTGCATGACACCAACCATCGTTCCACTTGAATTATATATTGGCATGCATAGGATGGTATCCGTTTTGTAACCAGTTTTTTTATCAACTGCAGGATTAAATCTAGAATCTTTATATGCATCAGGAATATTAAGCGTTTTTTTATGCGTAGTAACCCAACCAACGATACCAACCCCAAGTGGAACCCGTATTGTGGGAATGCCAAGGGCCACTTTACTCCACAATTCATTATTCACATGATCAATTAACCATAAAGTTGCACGATCGGCATTCATTAGATCCGATGCATTTTTCATAGCTTCCATAAACAAATCATCTAACTCCAGTTTTTCCGCTATCCGTTTCGTTGCTTGATCTAATTTTTTATTCTTATCATCGCGATCTTCCACGTCACTAGTGATTGCTACGATGATGCTCAACACCTTTCGCCGATTTAACATAATTTGGACCGGTATAATAAAACATACACCAAATATTAACAATGGCGATAGACTACGTGGTCGCGATACGATATTTCCAATCAAACCTAGCATTACTGCAAACGATGCAAGAAGTACTATTCTCCATTTTACATGGACAGGTGTTGGCAAATCAGCCCTACGCAGTTTCAAAAGCATATTTCCAACAGTAAAACTAAACATTACTGACAAAAATGCTACTGTGTAAACGCCAGCAAGAATTTCGACATTGCCTTGAGTTTGCAATACAAGCAAAGTTGTTAAAATCCAAAATCCTATAATAATCCAATGTCGTGTTTTGCGAAAGGAGTTGATACTTAAAAATACTTGTGGTAAGCATCTATCTACTGTCATCCGATGGCTAAGACCAGTGAAGCCGACAAAAGCAGTGATAACCGCACCCACTAAAACTAACGTAGCGTCAATTACAATCCAATATTTTAACCATGGGCCAGCAGCTTTCTCTGCCATAATCGATAACAACGCTCCTTCCTCTGCTTGCCCTGCTATATCATTCACTGGCAATAAACATTGAGCTAAAAATGCTATGGATGGATTAATAAAAGTAACAGCAATCCACATATTACGTAACGTTTTAGGAAACACGCCATCTTGTTGATTTTCAACATAGTTGGAGGAACTTTCAAATCCAGATATACCGAGCAAGGCACTTGAAAAACCGAAATAAATTGCCCCCGCAATTCCCATGGCTGGTGATGTATGTACCCAATTATAAATAAACATTGACACCGTGTCAACTGATTGAGAAGCAGCTTCTGCAGTCGCCGTACTTAACGCCGTATCATTATAACATGTACATTGTGTATTAGATGAAAAATTATATGGGAATGTTATTGGCGTAGTCAAACTTGCAGGAGAAACTGCAGTTGCTGCTAAAGTTGATGTACCAGCAAGTAAATCAACTGTTGGCATATCTACAATAGCTTTTATAAGGCATGCACCTACTAACAAAACCATGGATAACATATGAAACAAAAAAATAACTAAAGCTACCACAGCACTTTCCGTAATACCCATTAAATTCAAAAATGCCGCTATTGATAATGTTACACAAGTTGCAAAGATTACATCAAACTCTTCACAGTTATCACATAAAGTATGCAAATAACGCATAGCTGATGTCGAGGATATCACAGCAGTTGTAACATATGACAACATAGTTAAACATGCAGCAATACTAGCATTTCCTTTTGTCGTTGTATTTAATAATAGATTGTATGTACCGCCGTTGACTGGCAGTGCTGTTACAACCTCCTCGTATATCCGGCGGAATAAATATAGCAAACCGGCAATACATAATAGTGCAACAGGGGCAAATTTACCAGCGGGTACGGAGCATAGCGCAACAACATATAATGCTGAAGATGTAATATTATTTCCACATATACCAGTTGCAAGCCATTCCCCGAGCTTTTCTTTTCTAGCTTGTCCCACTAACTCATTTTCCTCTTTCAGTGTAAGCGGAATTTCATCTGTTTCTTTTACTCTTCGTTGAAGGTATACTCTTGTCCTATCTGTAAGTTCTTGTTTTTCACTGGCTAATACTTCAAAACCTGGAGTTGCATGTAAGTTAGACATATTTATTATTATTATTATTATTAGAAGAAGATGATGATGATGATGATAATACCTATATGGGTAGGTAATATATAAATGATTGCGGTTCTATCTGCGTGTATATAGTACTAATAAACTATAATAATATTTTCAATATTATGAAATAAGAGATGGATGTAAATAATAATATTATATAGTTCATACATTGATCTATATATCTATATATTCTTGTGAATAATCAATATCTATAAAGTGCTAAAATGCACAAATGGAGGATGATAAAAATAATAATAAAAAATGGCAACAACAACTGATGGAGGCTGATTCATGAACCTAATACAGTGTTATAGTAGTATACCAATGCTATTAGTCGTCTATAGTCTACCACCTTGGTGGTATGCCTGCTGCCTGCCGCCTGCTAGACCTATCATATTATTGATAGAAGTCTGCCACACACGCCACACACAGTGGAAATTACTCAGGAAACCCCGCTATGCTATTCGCTGCCATATAATACTGTATATTCAGGTAATGCATTAGAATGGCACTATTCTAACTATTCTAACTATTACTATGCTTGAGACTTTTTTTTTTTAAATATCGACATCTAAATTCCAAAAATGACATCACTGATTTTAGTAAAATTTAGAGTGAAAATATCATTTCAAAAGCTATGATATTACTATTTAAATGACGAAAACGACAAATAACTTGAAAAATTAAATTATTTAATCTAATAATATCCGAAAAGTGGAAATATTCAGCACCACCTACCACCTGGTAGATTACCAGGTATAGCTCTAGCTATTATAGATATTAATAGGCGGCTGCATCACCACCTTTCTTTAGGAGGAGACATAAGCTATGCACCTATGTCATCATTATTTAGGCAAAGAGAATAAGAGAATTCCTTTTTTGTTTTATAGACGACACTAAGCGTCCAGCATCAGAGTGCAACCACTTACACTACTAATAACTATAGTAGTGGTGTGCTTTATTTTTTTTTTATATCGAATATTTTATCGATTGATAATTGAATAAAATATAGAAGAGTGAGTAGAGTGAGAGATTTTCATTCAGGTAATGTAAATATGTATATATATATATACATGTTTATGTAATATGATGGATGATAACAATGACGATAATCATACTACAATCAATTTAAACATTTTTGATCAAGTGGTAGCAAGTGTTGCCTCCATTATTGTCCCAGAATCATTATCTTTAGAAGGTGTAGAGAAATGGGGTGCCAACAATAACAATAATAATAATAAAACATGGAAACGTAAACCGAATGTCAATATAGCTAAGAAGAACATTGCAATGAAGAAACATCCAATTGTCAAAGTTGGAGACATCATATTGACACGTACACCTGGTGCATTTATGAGCATAGCAAGAGATATGGCCAATAATCCATTTGATCATGCCGTCGTAGTTGTTGAAAATAATATGGTAGTTCATGTTAGTCCGCCCCAAGTTCGATTATTACCTTTACATATTATATTGGAAGAAAAACGATCACCATTGTTGTTAAGACCAATGTTAAAAAATGAGGAAATGGAAATATTTATAACTAATGTGAAGAGTGCTATAGGAAAACGCTATAACACTTCCCGTGCTATTGCATTGTTATCACGTATAGTGTTAGAGCAACAGTTCGATATTAAATCAACAAAGCCTTTAAGCAATAAAAAAGCAACTTTACTTAGTGGAGGTGCAATTTGTACAGACCTCGTATTAAGTTGTTTATGTAAAGCTAGTGATTTGTTCCATCATACAATTTTTGAATCAGAATTAAGTAAAGAGCTTGATTATATCAAACAAGGTAGTGCATCATTTATGGATCTAGTACGTTTAAATCGATATGTGCCTAAACATTTAAGATATTATCCTTTAAAAGATGTACAAGCAAATAATAATATGGAAAATGTAGAAGAAAAAACGACAACAACAACAATAATAAATGGTAATACTACTGATAAAAAGCAATTGCCTGATGTTCCCAAGTTATTTTCGTTGGACGATAACGACAAGGATGTGAAAGACAAAAATTACACAAAATTACAAGATATGGTAGAAACATTTTCTATTCCTTTTCAACAAGTTGCTTTATCATATTTAAATCGATATCGTATAACATTGCCTGATAAACGTTTTGAAGAATTAATTTCCATTGATGTTTTGGAAGAATTACCATGTAAAGGAAATTGTATTTATGGACATCGCGTATTTACCATGGATACTACCAATAGTTTTCCTAGTATATTGAATTCAATAATTGGACATAATCAAACAAATGCAATTTTTCATGAAGAGTGCATTTTTAATTTTGAAAAAAAAGAATTAACAATTGTAACGTATAATTCTACTTATACGTCGTATTGCAATCTATATTCGCGTATAGTAATTAAGGAAACGGAGAATTCCAATAACACTAATACTAATAGTTTGAAACAATGTATATTAAGAGAAACAGGGCAAATATCTGCTCATGGAATTCCATACTTACTTCAAAGTACAGTGAAAAGTTTTTTATCAGGTGGTGCTATTAAAAATCACCATCGTACGATTGAAATGTTAAATGACCGCTTGAAACATTTTGTATATAAATATAATGAGAAAAGTAAGAAAATATTTTTTGTCAATGAAATGGGTGTGTTTGATGATGAAGATACTGATTTATCTAATAATGATAATGGAAGGGTACAACATCGTAGTCGCTTGTGAAAACATTTTTTTTCATACATGCGAGAACATTAGTACGAAGTTCGTACGAGTATGTAGGAACCGTATAAAATATATATTTTATAAAATAGTATACGAAAACGTATATATATATATATGTATATTTATATTCGTAAAATAAATTATATCTCTCTCTCAAAAATAAATTGGCACACGCATCATATGGGGGTCATATCATAAATATTTTTAATATTTTTTTTTTTTTAATGTATCATATGCATAGTACGAAAGTAGCTGTTTTAGTATCATACCACACACACGGGCGCGGCACTTTTATTATTTTTTAGAACACACTTATTTTGTCTTCTTCGCATCATCGCTGTAACTCCATCCTTTTATACCGAGATAACTATTTATTTTTCTTATATTAGCCGCTTCGTAAATGCGGGCAACTAAGTCAGCAATAAAAACTGGAGAGTTTTCAAATGCGGCGGTATCGACTTCCTCATACAAATACGAACGAGCAAAACTAATTAATGCTTCTTTTCGTGCACTATTGACTGAGTAAGAGTTATCTTTATGAGAAAAGCCAGTATCGCGATGTGTTACTTCAATCGAGTTGTAATACTGTGGCAACATGAAATTATAATATTTTATTGTACCACGTGGACCAGATGCTTGAACGTTAGCTTCTGGCCAAAAGCCTTTGCCATATGATACTTCGATAATAACACGCCGTTTCTTCTTTAACGCACTTTCGTTATATTTTGCATGTTCACCTGTTATTTCTTTAAATATTTCTAATTCAACCAGCATCTTATCATCAATATTTTTATCAACACTTGTCTCTGGCTCTGCACGTATAATTAACACACAAGAAGGATCTTCTATTTCAAATAAAGTTCGTACCATATCAAGGCAAAATGGACCATATCGTCTAAATGCACCTGCACCACTACTCGCAGTAGTATCATCTTCTGGGTTTGTACTCGGCCAATACCATGTTGCCCATGATGGAATCGTTAGAACAATTTTAGAACGAAAAATCGGACCAACTTGTGCTACAGATGCCATAAAACGGCGATATGCAGGATGATGGCGATGGTAAAGGCCTTCTTTTAAAATTAATTTATTTTCCTTAGCAATACGCACTAATTCTGCAGCTTCTTTCCCTGTGCAAGCAATCGGTGAATGGCATATTACATGTTTTTTTGAATTTAAGGCATCCCGTGTCCATCGAAATCTTACAATAGGATTTAAAGCGATATATAAAGCATTTAAATCTTTGTTACTTAATAATTCTCTTGGTGAATTGTAGCTACGTAAAACTTTTGGATATGCTTCTATAAAATCCAACATGTGTTGGCGATGTACATTTCCATATGCATGTACATCAAAACCTTCTATGGTTTTACATGCTTCCATTAAATTATATTTCAAGTCACTTAAATTACCAAGTGCACCAATTTTAAATTTATTTTTTTCCTCCTCTTTCCCACCTTTTTTTCCTTTTTTTTTCTTTGTTCCCCTTTCACCACCGCCGGCAGATTTTATTACTCCATCAAACCATCTAAAACGCCCAGTTGCATACCCCCACCGAAATAAAATTGTAAACATAAACATACAAAAAAGTGGGGTCATTTGGTGCGATAATACGTAGTCAACATAAAGTATACCAGTGTATGGTGTAACTTTTTCCCACCATGGCTTATTAAATTCTTCTACTCGTCTCCTCATCATTTCATCCTCATAATTTGGCGTGTTAAAATCTGTTTCCTCCATCTTGTATTTTTTTAATCTATCTATCTCTCTATACTACAATATGATACACTATAGATATGGATAAAAATAGAATGTATTAAATAGATGATTACATAAATCCAAGACAACAATGTCATTTGTCACAATTAATACAATCCTTACATAGTATATGTGTATATGTACATTATTGTTGTATATGTAT
>MDTB01236679.1_pt1 | contig 12894 bp, 7 predicted proteins | sample 811161 | NCBI WGS metagenome assembly MDTB01 (sample SAMN05326650, study PRJNA326480) | marine metagenome | isolation source: seawater | place: Mediterranean Sea | collected 2009 | reverse complement strand
TAGGTGGTGTTCAAATTGTAATTATGCAATTTGTCGCCAAATAGCCGAAAGGCTTTAATTGGAGAATTGCTGTGGCATTATCTAAAAGTGAGAAAGAGAACATAGTAAAAGAAGTAAAAGAAGTAGCATCGAATGCATCTTCACTCGTTATTTCTGATGCTAGGGGTTTAAAGGTTTCTGAGCTTTCTGAGATCAGAAATAAAGCACATGAATCGGGTATTCATATTCAAGTTATTAAGAATTCATTAGCAAAATTAGCTTTTGAAGGAACTGATTTTGGATGTTCTGATGAAGTGTTATTTGGACCTTCATTGTTTGCTTTTTCCTTTGAGGAGCCAGGTGCAGCAGCTAGATTGCTTAAAACTTATGCTAAAAATTTTGATGATTTAGAAATCAAAGCTTTGGTAGTTGAAGGGCAGTTATTGGACGGAGGCCAGATTGATATTTTGGCAAAACTTCCATCCAAAGATGAAGCATATGGCCTAATAGCTAATGTTTTACAAGCTCCTGTTAATAAATTTGCTACTTTATTAAATGAAGTTCCAAGTAAGTTAGCTAGAGTTTTATCAGCAGTTCGAGACAATAAAGAGGCGTCAGCCTAAATTATAAGGAGAATAAAAATGGCAACTAGTAAAGATGATATCTTAAAAGCAATAGAAGAAATGTCTGTAATGGAATTAGTAGATCTTATTTCAGATATAGAAGAAAAATTTGGTGTGACTGCAGCAGCGGCTGTAGCAGCAGCACCAGCAGCAGGTGGAGACGATGACGCCCCGGCAGCTGAAGAGAAAAGTGAATTTGATGTTGTATTATCAGCAGCAGGCGATCAAAAGGTTCAAGTTATTAAAGCAGTTAGAACAATAACTGGTTTAGGACTTAAAGAAGCAAAAGATATGGTTGATGGTGCTCCTAGCACTTTGAAAGAAGCTGTTAAGAAAGAAGAAGCAGAAGAAATGCTAGCACAGCTTACTGACGCAGGTGCAACAGGCGAGCTTAAGTAACAACTATATTAATTTAACAGGGCGCATTTTATGTCATACAGTTACACAGAAAAGAAAAGAATAAGAAAAAACTTTGGTACTTTTGCAAAAGTAATGGACTTACCAAATCTTGTTGAAACTCAAACCAATTCTTACGCTGAATTTTTGCAAGCTGATGTGGCTCCTGAAGCAAGAAAAAAACAAGGATTAGAAGAGGTATTTAAATCCTTATTCCCAATTAAGAGCGTTTCAGGAAATGCAGCCTTGGAGTATGTTTCATATGAGCTAGGAAAAAATACTTATGATGTTCAAGAATGTTTAATTCAAGGATTAACATACTCAGCTCCATTAAGAATAAAAGTAAAGCTGGTCTTATTTGACAGAGACTCAGGCTTTAAAGAAATAAAAGACATCAAAGAAGGCGAGGTATTTATGGGTGAAGTTCCATTAATGACTGATGATGCATCATTTATTATTAATGGCACGGAAAGGGTGGTTGTATCTCAATTACATAGATCTCCAGGTGTTTTTTATGATCATGATAAGGGTAAGACTCACTCTTCTGGAAAAGTCTTATATTCAGCAAGAATTATTCCTTACAGAGGCTCATGGCTTGATTTTGAATTTGATCCTAAGGATATTCTTTTTAGCAGAATAGATAGAAGAAGAAAAATACCTGCAACTATTATGCTTAGAGCTCTTGGAATGAGTACAGAAGAAATAATTTCAGAATTTTATGAAACAGATATTTATACGATCGATAAAGAATCAGTTAAAGTTGCATTAGTTCCTGAGAGACTTAGAGGCGAGACATTATCTGTTGATATCAAAGTTAAAAGTAAAGTGTATGTTGAAGCAGGAAAGAGAATAACTGCGCGACATATTAAAGAATTAACAAATTCTAAGGCAACTGAAATCACGCTTTCTGAAGAATTTCTTATTGGTAAGGTTATAGCAGAAGATATTTTTTCTAACTCAGAAGATGAGAAAATTGATAAAGAGACAGGTGAAATAAAAAATAAGAAAGACCCTGAGCCACTATTAAAAGCAAACACAGAAATTGATGAACTTGCTTTAGAGCTAATAAAGGAGAACGGAATATCAGAAATCAAATGTCTTTATATAAATGAGTTAGTAAAGGGTCCTTACATCTCTAATACTTTAAGAGCAGACCCAACATCTAATAGACTTGAAGCTTTAGTTGAAGTATATAGAATGATGAGGCCAGGCGAGCCACCGACAAAAGATTCTGCTGAAACCTTATTTAATAACTTGTTTTTTAATGAAGAGAGGTATGATCTTTCTGAAGTTGGCAGAATGAAATTTAACAGAAGACTTAAATTAGATTCTAAAAAAGAAAATCCTTATATTCTTGATAAACAAGACATTATTGAGGTTATGAAAGGTATAGTTAATATCCGAGATGGACATGATATTGTTGATGATATCGATCACTTAGGAAATAGAAGAGTAAGATCTGTTGGTGAAATGACAGCCAATCAGTTTAGAGTTGGCCTTATTAGAGTAGAAAGAGCTGTCAGAGAAAGATTAAGTATGGCTGAAGCAGATGAGCTAGGACCACAAGATTTAATCAATGCAAAACCTGTTACGGCTGCTGTTAAAGAATTTTTTGGATCGAGCCAGTTATCTCAATTTATGGATCAAAACAATCCATTATCAGAAATTACTCATAAGAGAAGAGTTTCAGCTTTAGGACCGGGAGGACTTACTAGAGAAAGAGCCGGTTTTGAAGTAAGGGATGTGCATCCAACTCATTATGGTAGAGTATGCCCAATTGAAACCCCAGAAGGCCCTAATATTGGCTTAATTAATTCTTTTGCTTCATATTCAAGAACAAATCAATATGGCTTTATAGAAACACCATATAGAAAAGTTTCAAAAGGTAAGGTTACAGATGAAATTGTTTATTTATCAGCAATTGACGAAGCTGAGCATGTTATAGCTCAAGCTAATGTAATTTTAGATAAGAATAATAGATTTATTGATGATCTAGTTGCAGTTAGGCACGCTAATGAGTTTGAGTTAATGTCTCCAGATAGAATTGATCTTATGGATGTTTCTCCTCAGCAGGTTGTATCTATTGCAGCATCATTAATCCCTTTTTTAGAGCACGATGATGCAAATAGAGCTTTAATGGGTTCAAATATGCAGCGTCAAGCAGTACCTGTTCTTAAAGCAGAGAAGCCCCTTGTTGGAACTGGCCTTGAGACAGTTGTCGCTAGAGACTCTGGTGTTTGTATTGTTGCAAAAAATTCTGGTGTAGTTGAAAGTGTCGACGCATCAAGGATTGTTGTTCGAGTAACTGATAAAAAATCCAAGACAGCATCAGATGTTTATAACTTAATAAAATACACTAGATCTAATCAAAATACATGTATCAATCAACGACCTATTGTTAAAGCAGGCGATGTTGTAAAATCTGATGATATTTTAGCGGATGGTCCTTCAGTTGATAATGGGGAGTTAGCATTAGGTCAAAACATTAGAATTGCATTCATGCCCTGGAATGGATACAACTTCGAGGATTCCATATTAATTTCTGAAAAAGTAGCTAGAGAAGATAGATTTACTTCTATTCATATCCAAGAAATTGTTTGTATAGCTCGAGATACTAAACTGGGTTCTGAAGAAATTACTGCCGATATTCCGAATGTTGGCGAAGGCTCTCTAAATAAATTAGATGATTGTGGAATTGTTTATGTTGGTGCAGAAGTTGAGCCTGGTGATATTCTTGTCGGAAAAATCACTCCTAAGGGTGAAACTCAGCTTTCACCAGAGGAAAAGTTACTAAGAGCTATATTTGGAGAAAAAGCATCAGATGTCAAGGATACCTCTCAGAGATCAAGTTCCAAAGGAACAGTAATTGGAGTTGAAGTATTTACGAGAGATGGTGTGGAAAAAGATGAGAGGACTCTTTCTATAGAACAAGATCATTTAGATCAATCAAAAAAAGATTCAGACGATGAGGCTGCTGTTGTTGAACAAGCTACAAAAACAAGACTTTGCGAATTATTAAAATCTAAGAAAGTTGTTAAAGGCAATGCAGTTAAGAAAGGAGAAGTTCTTTCAATAGATAAATTAAAATCTTTTAAATTAAATGATATTTTTTCTATAAGAACTGATACTCAAAACATAAATGAGACTGTTGAAGAAACAGAAACATTATATAAGGCTTATATAAAAGATATTAAAACAAGGTTTGAAGATAAAAAATCTAAAATTATTAGAGGTCATGATTTAGCACCTGGCGTAATAAAAATAGTTAAAGTTTACTTGGCAATTAAGAGACGAATCCAACCTGGAGATAAGATGGCAGGAAGGCATGGAAACAAAGGCGTAATCTCAGAAATTATGCCTGTTGAAGATATGCCATATGATAATGAAGGTAATCCAGTAGATATTGTATTAAATCCATTAGGAGTTCCGTCTAGGATGAATGTTGGACAGGTTCTTGAAACTCATATGGGTTTAGCAGCTAAAGGTATCGGTGAAAAGATAGATAAAATGCTTAAAGAGGATGCTAAGCCTGCAGAATTGAAGTCTTATTTAGATAAACTTTACAATACAAATGCCGCAAATAAAGAAGATATAAACTCTTTTAATAATTCTGAAATTATGGAATTAGCAGAAAATCTTAGAGACGGTCTTCCAATTGCTACACCTGTATTTGATGGCGCAAAAGAAAGTGAAGTTAAAGATCTTTTAAAGCTAGCTGATATGCCAGAATCTGGTCAAATAACTTTGTTTGATGGAAGAACTGGTAAAAAGTTCGATAGGCCTGTAACAGTTGGCTATATGTACATAATTAAACTTAATCATTTGGTAGATGACAAAATGCATGCAAGATCTACTGGGTCATATAGTTTAGTTACTCAACAGCCATTAGGTGGTAAGGCGCAATTTGGAGGCCAAAGATTTGGTGAGATGGAGGTTTGGGCTCTTGAAGCATACGGTGCCTCATACACACTGCAAGAAATGTTAACTGTTAAGTCAGACGATGTATCTGGAAGAACTAAGATGTATAAAAATATTGTTGACGGTAGTTTAGAAATGGATGCAAATGTCCCAGAATCATTTAATGTGCTTAGTAAAGAAATTAAGTCACTAGGCATTAACATAGAATTAGATTTGGATAACTAGGAGAAAAAATTGAAAGATTTATTAAATCATTTAAAGACTGGACAAGAAGATTTCACAACTATCTCAGCAGGTTTAGCGTCTCCTCAAGTTATTAGATCTTGGTCATTTGGAGAGGTTAAGAAGCCAGAAACAATTAATTACAGAACATTTAAACCTGAGAGAGATGGTTTATTTTGTGCAAAAATCTTTGGTCCTGTAAAAGATTATGAATGTATTTGTGGTAAATACAAAAGAATGAAACACCGAGGAGTTGTTTGTGAAAAATGTGGTGTTGAGGTTACTTTAGCTAAAGTTAGAAGAGAAAGAATGGGTCATATTGAACTTGCTGCTCCTGTAGCTCACATATGGTTTTTAAAATCCTTACCTTCAAGAATTGGGTTACTGCTTAATGTTACTTTAAGAGAAATCGAAAGAGTTCTTTATTTCGAAAGTTATATTGTTACAGATCCTGGACTGACTGAATTAGAAAAAGGAGAAATATTAACTGAAGAAGAGTGGGTCGAAAAATATGAAGAATATGGTGATGAATTTTCAGCTGGAATGGGGGCTGAGGCAGTTCAAATTTTGTTAGAAGAACTAGATATCGAAGATGAGATAAGAATAATAAGAGAAGAAATTCCTCAAACTAACTCTGAAACAAAACTTAAAAAATTATCAAAAAGATTAAAGTTGCTTGAAGCATTTAAAGACTCAGGTAATAAACCAGAATGGATGGTAATGAATGTACTGCCAGTCCTACCTCCTGACCTAAGGCCTCTAGTGCCTCTTGAAGGAGGAAGATTTGCCACATCTGATCTTAATGATTTATATAGAAGAGTTATAAACAGAAATAATAGGTTGAAAAGATTATTAGAGCTTAACGCACCTGAGATAATAGTTAGGAATGAAAAAAGGATGCTACAAGAATCTGTAGATGCACTTCTAGATAATGGCAGAAGAGGGAGAGTCATAACAGGAACAAATAAAAGACCACTTAAATCATTAGCAGATATGATTAAAGGGAAAGGAGGAAGATTTAGACAAAATCTTCTTGGTAAACGTGTTGATTATTCTGGAAGATCTGTAATTGTTGCAGGACCTAACCTTAGATTACATCAATGCGGACTTCCTAAGAAAATGGCATTAGAGTTATTTAAGCCTTTTGTTTACGGAAAGCTTGAAAATAGAGAGCTTGCAACAACTATTAAAGCGGCTAAAAAATTAGTTGAAAGAGAAACACCCGAAGTTTGGGAAGTTCTTGAAGAAGTAATCAGAGAACATCCTGTTTTATTAAATAGAGCGCCAACTTTACATAGATTAGGGCTTCAAGCCTTTGAACCTAAACTAATTGAAGGCAAAGCTATTCAACTTCATCCTTTAGTTTGTGTTGCGTTTAATGCTGATTTTGATGGCGACCAAATGGCAGTTCATGTTCCTTTGACATTAGAAGCTCAGCTCGAAGCTAGAGCATTAATGATGTCAACAAATAATATTTTATCACCTGCTGATGGTGCTCCAATAATAAATCCAACCCAAGATGTTGTTTTAGGTCTTTATTATATGACCAGAGATAATGCTAATGCTGCTGGAGGTGGCAGAGTATTTAGCAATGCAGACGAGGTTCTTAGAGCATATGAAACTGAGAATTTGGAAATACATTCACCTATTAAGGTTAGAGTTCAACATGAAAATGGAGAAACATCACTAGAGGAAACCACTGTAGGTAGAACAATAATATGGAGGATAACGCCAACAGAAGTAGGATTTAAAAATATTAATAATGTTTTGAACAAAAAATCTGTATCAAAGTTAGTAGATATCTCATACAGAAAGGCAGGGTTAAAGAAAACAGTTATATTTGCTGATCAATTAATGTATTTAGGTTTTGATTTTTCAACAAGATCTGGATCTTCAATCGGTGTAAATGATTTTGTAATACCTGAAGAAAAAGCAAAAATTATTGATTCATCTGAAAAGGAAGTTAAGGCTATAGAGAAACAGTTTGACTCAGGTCTTGTTACGAGGGGTGAAAGATACAATAAAGTTATTGATATATGGTCAAGAGCAAATGAACAAGTAGCTAAAGCAATGATGGAGAAAATTAGTACTGAAACTGCTCAAACGCCTGAAGGTGAAAGTGTAGATCAGTCGTCATTTAATTCTGTATATATTTATGCTGATTCAGGCGCAAGGGGCTCACCTGCTCAAATAAGGCAGCTTTCTGGAATGAGAGGTTTAATGTCAAAACCTGATGGGTCAATTATTGAGACACCAATCACAGCTAACTTTAGAGAAGGCTTGTCCGTGTTGCAATATTTTATATCAACTCATGGTGCCAGAAAGGGATTGGCAGATACTGCACTGAAAACTGCAAATTCTGGCTATCTGACCAGAAGACTTTGTGATGTATCAATGGATTCTGTCATAAACATTGATGACTGTGGTACAAAAGAATCGATAGTTGTTACTTCTATTATTGATGGCGGTGAAATTATCCAAGCTTTAACAGACAGAATATTAGGAAGAGTAATTGCTGAGCCAATATATGATGCTGATGGAAAAGAGCTTTTCCCAGTAAATACAATGTTGGATGAAGACGCCTTAGAAGTTATTGACGAATTAAATTTATCTAGTTTAAAGATTAGGTCTCCAATGACTTGTGATGCTCCTATAGGAGTATGCTCCATGTGCTATGGAAGAGATTTAGCAAGAGGTCATCTTGTTCATAGAGGAGAAGCAGTCGGTGTTGTTGCAGCCCAATCAATTGGTGAACCTGGGACACAACTAACAATGAGAACATTCCATATTGGGGGTGCTGCTTCAAGCTCTTCAGAAGATAATGCAATTTTTAATAAAAGTGCTGGAGCTGTATCTTTTTCAGATGACATGAAGACAGTGACTAATAAAGATAAATTAGAAGTTGTTGTTTCAAGAAATGCAATGTGTTCAATCTCAGATGTTAATGGAAAAATTGTCGAACAGTATAGGGTTCCTTACGGAGCAGTTCTAGAAGTAGATGACACAGCTGATTTAACTGATGGAGTTAAAGTAGCATCATGGGATCCATATACTAGACCAATAGTTTCTGAAACTTCAGGCAAGGTTAAGTTTAGCGATATTGAGGATGGAGTAACTGTTAGAGAACAATTAGATCCATTAACTGGACTGTCTAGTATTGAAATAATTGAAGTTGCTGATAGAACAACTGCAGGAAGAGAAATGGTACCAACAATTGAAATTGTTGATTCTAAAGGTAAGCCTGTATTAGTTGGTGAATTCAAACAACCTGCAGTTTATCCATTACCAGCTGGCGGCTTAGTAAATTTAGTAAATGGTCAAAAAATAACTGCTGGGGAAGTTATAGCAAGAATGCCTCTAGTAGCATCTAAAACAAAAGATATTACTGGTGGCTTGCCTAGAGTTGCTGATTTATTTGAGGCTAGAAAGCCAAAAGATGCAGCAGTTTTAGCAGAAGAAACAGGAGTTATTTCTTTTGGAAAAGAAACTAAGGGAAAAGTTAGACTAGTTATAACTCCAGAGGGCGCTACTAAAAAATCTGATAATACAGAAATGTTAATACCTAAACATAGAACATTAAATGTTTTTGAAGGTGAAAGGGTTAACAGGGGTGATATTATTTCTGAGGGCCCTTTAAGCCCGCATGATATTTTAAGATTAAAAGGTATTCCTGAACTAACTAATTTTATTGTTAATGAAATCCAAGATGTTTATAGGCTTCAAGGGGTTTCAATAAATGACAAACATATTGAAACAATATTAAGACAGATGTTAAGGAAAGCACTAATTGTAGATGGTGGTGATACAAGATTTATTCAAGGCGATCAAGTTAGCTATTCTGAGCTTGTAGAAGAAAATAATAAGATTGAAGCTGACGGTAAAACTCCAGCCGAATATGAGAGAGTTTTACTTGGCATTACCAAAGCATCACTTGCTACCGATTCCTTTATATCAGCTGCATCATTCCAAGAAACAACAAGAGTTCTAACAGAAGCTGCTGTAACTGGTAAGAAAGATCACCTTAGAGGGTTAAAAGAAAATGTAGTTGTAGGAAGGCTAATTCCTGCTGGAACAGGAATGGAATTTCATGACAGATTAAAAAGCAAGAAATTGGGCGAATTTGATGACCAAGTTATATCTGATGATGAAATGGAAGCTGCATTAAGACAAGAACTTCAAGAAAATGATGAAGAATAATGTTGACCATTAACGATCTGCTATATAAAATCGCCGGCTATATACAAAATTAATATGGCAACAGTAAATCAATTAATAAAAAAATCACGGAAACCAAAGGTTAAAAAAACTGATGTTCCTGCTTTAAATGCCTGCCCTCAAAGAAGAGGTGTCTGCACCAGGGTTTATACAACTACACCAAAAAAACCAAATTCAGCATTGAGAAAAGTTTGCAGGGTTAGATTAACAAGTGGTTATGAAGTTACATCATATATTGGTGGAGAGGGACATAACCTACAAGAACACTCGTTAGTGTTAATTCGTGGTGGAAGAGTTAAAGACTTGCCTGGCGTTAGATATCATACTGTAAGAGGGACACTGGATACATCTGGTGTTGCTGGAAGAAAACAAAGAAGGTCTAAATACGGAGCTAAGAAAGGTAAATAATTATGCCAAGAAGACGAAGTCCAGAAAAAAGAAAAGTATTGCCAGATCCAAAGTATAAAGATGTAGTATTGGCTAAATTTATGAATAACTTAATGAAAGATGGCAAAAAATCTGTTGCAGAAAAAATTGTATATGGAGCTTTTGATCAAATAAATAAAATTTCTAAAGAAAATCCTCTTGATATCTTTATGAAAGCACTTGAAGAGGTCAGTCCTGTTGTTGAAGTTAAATCTCGAAGAGTTGGTGGAGCCAACTATCAGGTACCAGTAGAGATAAGACCTTCCAGAAGACAAGCATTAGCCATGAGATGGATCGTAGAGGCTGCTAGAAAAAGAACTGAGAAATCTATGGATCTTAGGTTAGCTGGAGAACTTCAAGATGCTTCTCAAAAAAAAGGATCTGCTTTTAGAAAAAGAGAAGATGTTCATAAAATGGCAGAAGCAAATAAAGCTTTTTCCCATTTCAGATTTTAAAAAATTAAATAAAAGATAATTATGGCAAGAGATACTATTTTAAATAAATATAGAAATGTTGGTATATGTGCTCATGTTGATGCTGGTAAAACAACAACAACAGAAAGAGTATTATTTTATACAGGTCTTTCACATAAAATTGGAGAAGTTCATGATGGTGCGGCAGTTATGGACTGGATGGAGCAAGAGCAAGAGAGGGGGATAACAATCACCTCTGCGGCAACTACATGTTTTTGGAGTGGAATGGAACAACAATATTCCCAACATAGGATTAATATAATTGATACTCCTGGACATGTTGATTTTACAATTGAAGTAGAGCGATCACTAAGAGTCTTAGATGGAGCGGTTGTTGTTTTTTGTGGGACATCCGGTGTAGAACCTCAGTCTGAAACTGTTTGGAGACAAGCAAATAGGTATGAAGTGCCTAGAATTGTTTTTGTAAATAAAATGGATAGAGCTGGTGCGAATTTCGAAAAGGTTGTAGATCAAATAAAAGATAGACTCCAAGCCAATATCATCCCTATTCAATACAACATAGGAACAGAAGAAGATTTTAAGGGTGTTGTTGATCTTATTAATATGAGAGCTATATATTGGAATGAAGAAGATCAAGGTCTTACTTTTGATTCTAAAGATATTCCTGAAGACTTAATGGACAAATGTACAAAGTTAAGAGAAGAAATGCTTGAGGCAGCTGCGGAAGCAAATGAGGAGCTCATGGATGCATATCTTGAGTCTGGTGAGTTGTCTGCTGACCAAATAAAAGAAGGCTTAAGAATAAGATCATTAGCAAATGAGATTATTCTTGCTCTTTGTGGTTCAGCTTTTAAAAATAAAGGCGTTCAGGCTGTTCTTGATGCTGTAATTGATTTTTTACCTGCTCCAGATGAGGTTAAAGCAATTGAGGGCGTAATTCCAAATAATAGTGATGAAGAAGAACAACCCGATACTAGGTCATCAAGTGATGAGGAGCCCTTTTCTGCGCTTGCGTTTAAAATAGCAACTGATCCATTTGTAGGAACACTCACGTTTATAAGAGTCTATTCCGGTGTCCTTAGTGTTGGTGATAGCGTCATGAATACAACTCGATCAAAAAAGGAAAGAGTTGGAAGAATGGTCCAAATGCATTCCAACAACAGGGAAGAAATCAAAGAGGTTAGAGCAGGTGATATTGCGGCATGTATAGGTTTAAAAGATATTACAACTGGAGATACCTTATCAGATGCGACCAAACCAATCGTTCTTGAAAGAATGGATTTTCCAGAACCAGTTATATCTGTTGCAGTAGAGCCTAAATCTAAACAAGACCAAGAAAAAATGTCACTTGCATTAGGTAAATTAGCTCAAGAAGACCCATCATTTAGAGTCGCAAGTGATGAAGAGTCCGGTCAAACAATTATTTCTGGAATGGGAGAGCTTCATCTGGATGTTCTTGTAGACAGGATGAAGAGAGAATTTTCTGTAGAAGCTAATATAGGAAAACCTCAAGTTGCTTATAGAGAAACAATTAAAGAAGAAGTTGAAGTTGAAGGAAAATTTGTAAGACAAAGTGGTGGTAAAGGTCAATATGGCCACGTATGGTTAAAACTAGAACCTTTAGGACTAGATGATGAGTATGAATTTGTAGACAAAATCGTTGGGGGAGTTATACCTAAAGAATACATCCCTGCAGTAAATAAAGGCATTCAAGAACAAATGCAAAATGGTGTTATTGCTGGATACCCTATATTAGCATTAAGAGCAACTTTATATGACGGATCATTTCATGATGTCGATTCTAATGAAATGGCATTCAAAATTGCCGGTTCTATGGCATTAAAAGAGGGCGCGGTTAGAGCCAAGCCTGCTCTTTTAGAGCCTGTGATGAAAGTAGTTGTTGTGACTCCAGAAGATCATATGGGAGATGTGGTAGGAGATTTAAATAGAAGAAGAGGAATAATTCTAGGAATGGAAGATATTACTTCAGGTAAAGAAGTATCTTCAGAAGTTCCACTTGCTGAAATGTTTGGATATGCAACTGATTTAAGGTCTCAGACTCAAGGAAGAGCTACTTTTACAATGGAATTTACCAAATATGGCGAGGTTCCAAAAAATATTGCCGAAGAGCTTAAAACCTCATAAAAAATTATATTTATAAATCTGCTCAATAAAGTTGACAGTATTGCTCTTAGAAGCTTAGAATACGCCACATTTTGCGATTTGTGGAATGTAAATTAAATTTTTAAATAGGTAAAAAATTAGGGAAATGGAGAATCAATCAATAAGAATAAGGCTTAAAGCTTTCGACTATAGATTAATTGATGCTTCAGCAAAATTAATTGTTGATACTGTAAAAAAAACAGGTGCAGTAATTAATGGACCAATACCTTTGCCTGTAAAAAAAGAGAGAACAACTATACTGATTTCGCCTCATAAAGACAAAGATGCAAGAGATCAATATGAGATTGTTACTTATAAGAGATTAATGGACATTGTCAAACCAACTGATAAAACGGTTGATGCTTTAATGAAACTTGATTTATCCTCAGGGGTAGATGTTCAAATAAGCTTAGGACAATAATTTTAACGCAAATGCGGCCATAGAGGGTTTATAGCCCCGTAAAAGGAGAAAACATTGAGCATAGGCTTAATAGGAAAAAAATCAGGTATGTCACGTC
>MDTB01160286.1_pt1 | contig 12897 bp, 11 predicted proteins | sample 811161 | NCBI WGS metagenome assembly MDTB01 (sample SAMN05326650, study PRJNA326480) | marine metagenome | isolation source: seawater | place: Mediterranean Sea | collected 2009 | reverse complement strand
TTTTCCAATAAGTTGAAAAAAAACTTGAAATGTTTTTAAGTCAGGCAAGGACTTATTCTTTCGTAAAGTCCCAGCCTCAATAAGATATTCAAAAACATCCGAATTTGAAGCTTGTGGGCGCAATACCAACTGAGCTTTTTTTCTGGTAATTTTTAATACATACGCAGGTTTTTTACGTGGGTCTTCAATTTGAATCCCTTTTAGTTTTTCATGCAGCAAAGCATGAAAAGCCGTCTTAAACGTTGCAATATGATCATCTGACAATTGTTGGTATTCAGAATCATTTGGAGTTGGTTGCTGCTGATCATTTAATTGCCTTGAAAACACATCAAATTCATTCATATTAAACTATTCCCAGCAGAATCATTAATTAAACATACAATCAATAAATAAGCATGCATTTATGAAGTAAATAAACCCAAAGTATCAATCGCAGTGCTTTTGTTCACAAGGTAAATTTCGTATACTTAAACCATGAAAATACGTATGACAGTACTTGGACTACTGTTAAGCACTTCAATTGCGTTTTGCAATATCAGTTGGAAAGCTCTCGGTCAATTAGAAAACGGTGATATCCAAACTAAAATTACGCAACAGTTACCGACCGGTTGGCATAGCTATTGGAAAAATCCAGGTGATAGTGGCGATGGTGCACGACTCACTATTTTAAACGCTGGCGTGACTGCCAGTGAGCTTCAGTTTCCCAAACCAATGGTCATTCCAGTAGATGCTTTGATCACATATGGCTACGAGGGAACTGTCATTTACACGGTTGCATTAAAATCAAATCAAACGCATCAATTACTTACCGCCACTTTTGAATGGCTGGAATGCAAAGAATTATGCATTCCAAAATCAACAACATTGAAACTTAACGTACCAAAAACACTTCCCCTATTACCCACTGAAAAACCATTGAACGAAACCATTGAAATCATACAAAAAGGGAAAAAAATTCACTTTAAACTTCCAATTACCATTTCATCAGCAGAATTTTACCCTTATCAAAACAAACAATTCAACCTTAAAAAAATGAGGTTTAAAGACCATACGTTAAGTATTCCATTGATTCAAAGCGCCATTTCAAAAGTAAATGGCGAATTATTTCTAGATGATTATCCGCCGATTGTTATTGATACAACGCCAACTGTTATTAAATCACAAGTTCTGACGCTACTATTAACACTTCTAACTGCATTTATTGGCGGGGTATTACTCAACATTATGCCTTGTGTCTTGCCAATTATCGGAATAAAAGCTTTGCAACTTAAACAACAGCCATCGGAATCAAAAAAAACCGATGCAATTTTTTATACGACTGGCATCCTAATAAGTTTATTTTCTCTCTACACAATCCTAATCGGTTTAAAACAAACCGGAACCAGCATCGGTTGGGGATTTCAATTGCAATCTCCCATTATGATTCAATTATTAATTTTATTATTTGTAATAATCATGGCTGTAAACACAAATTTAATTCAAATTCCATTGCCTAAGTTTGCAGGAAAAAGCAACAATAACATGTTATTAAATGGAATCTTTACGACCATCATTGCAACCCCGTGCACAGCACCATTTTTAGGCGCAGCATTATCCGTTGCGTTGTTTCAAAGCCCTGGGTTTGGGGCTCTTATTTTTATTAGTATTGGCTGCGGATTAAGTTTACCAATGGTACTTTTAATATTAAATCCCAATCTGGGAACATGGTTACCAAAATCTGGAACCTGGAATGAGCGTTTTAAATATTCACTCAACATCGGGTTTATTGCGACCATCGGCTGGTTAATGTGGATTTTAAATGCACAAACATCAAACGCTATGGTATTTTTTGCTGCTGTAATAACACTCTTTAGTGTATTGCTACTCCGTGCCAAAGTACCCGTTTTAAAACCATTGGCATTAATTATCCTAACAACGCTGATTGGTACGATCCCATTACTTAGCACACCAAACGAAAATACAATATGGACCCCTTATTCAGCCACATTAATCAAAACACTCGAAACCAATAACACCCCCTATTTCATCGATGTAACTGCAAAATGGTGTGTTACCTGCCAAACCAACAAATTAAGCGTCATAAATCAACCATCCGCAATAAAAATATTCAACGAAAAAAACATTACATTAATTACAGCGGATTGGACCAATAAAAGTGAAGCCATTACAATGTTATTAACGCGGTTTAAACAAATTAGCATTCCAACCTATATTTATTACAATGGCGTTGAACATCGAGTATTTGGCGATATTTTAACGCCCAAAAAACTAAAGGAGAATTTAAAATGACACGTTTGGGAGTGAATATAGATCATGTGGCTACCCTACGCGAACAACGAAAAGAAGGGCAACCCGATCTGATTAAAGCGGCACAATGGGCCATGGATGGCGGAGCAGACAACATTACCATGCATTTGCGTGAAGATCGCAGGCATATTCAAGATCGAGATATTTACGACTTACGCCCACTGATCAATGAACTTAATTTTGAATGTGCAACATCGCAAGAAATTATTCAAATCGCCTTAAAGGTCAAACCTGAATGGGTTTGTATTGTACCGGAAAAAAGGGAAGAGTTGACCACAGAAGGCGGGCTTAACCTTAACGAAAAAAATGATCATTTAAAAAACACCATCAAACAACTTCAAGATAATGACATCATGGTCTCACTTTTTATTAATCCTTTACTCCAAGATGTTGAAATATCAAACGCTTGTGGCGCCAATGGCATTGAAATTCATACAGGAATTTATGCATTAAGTAATCATCCTAACAGTGCCTTAACTGACATCCAAGCCTGTGCTACTTTGGGCCATAAACTGGGCATGAAGGTTCAAGCAGGGCATGGACTCAACTACACCAACATTAAACCCATTGATCGCATTACTGAAATAGAAGAAGTCAACATTGGCCACAGTATTATTTGCAAAGCCATGGAAATTGGTTTAACAAATGCCGTTAAAGAAATGAAACAACACCTATCGAATTGAGCTTGTTTTAAACGCTAAATTTTCTTAAAATAGAGTTATTCCATGCAAAACTATATTAATTCAACGGTGCACCCGTTTTTTTTTAAGTATGTCAGAAATGCTTGGCAGAGCAGTTCAAATCATTTGGTTTTACCCCGTTGTATTACTGTGTATTGGATGTGGCATCCTCTTTACAATCCGTTTTAATTTTATTCAATTTCGTGGCTTTGGTCATGCAATTGCCTTATTAAGAGGCACTTATGACAATCCCAATGAACCCGGACATATTAGCCATTTCCAAGCTCTTATGGCGGCATTATCTGGAACCATTGGCCTTGGAAACATTGCTGGTGTAGCGATTGCCATTTCAATCGGTGGTCCAGGCACAATATTTTGGATGTGGCTGGTTGGCATATTAGGCATGGCGACAAAATTTGTAGAATGTACCCTTGGAACAAAATACCGAAACGTTAATCCGGTAACAAAAGAAGTCCATGGCGGGCCAATGGTCTACATCAAAAAGAAGCTCCCCAGATTTTTACAACCTTTGGGAATACTCTTTGCAGCATCCACCATATTTGGAGCTTTTGGTGCAGGCGGCATGTTCCAAGCAAATCAAGCAGCCTCTGCAATGTCGAGTTATTTTGGAATACCACCACTAATGACGGGAAGTATACTTGCTATTTTTATTGCAATCGTAATTATTGGCGGCATAAAACGCATTGGAAATGTCGCATCAAAAATCGTGCCATCAATGTGCATCATTTACATCCTTGGAGCACTCACAATTTGCGTTCTAAACATCACGGCAATCCCGAGTGTAATTGCGCTTATTGTAAAAGATGCATTTACAGGAACGGCTGTTGCCGGAGGCTCTATCGGCACTGTTATTTTATGGGGTGTCAGACGCGCCGTATTTTCAAATGAAGCTGGACTAGGTTCTGCCTCAATTGCGCATGCCGCTGTTAAAACAAATTATCCAGTTCGAGAAGGTGTTGTGGCAGCCGTTGGTCCGTTTATAGACACGATTATTGTTTGTACTGCAACAGCAATTGTCATTGTTCTTGGCGGCCAATATGGGAACACCTCATTTTCACCTGGGTCTCAACCCGTAACGTTTGAAAACTTAAATATGGCAAAAGTTCAAGCCTGGTCAATAGAATCAAAAAACGACGGCGCTGGCAACCGCTTAATTTATCATGGGGATCCGTCCATGGTCAGCTCATTTATTACACCAAGTATTGAAATCGCTAAAAATCACAACACATGGTATGGAACACCCATTACCAGTGTGCTTGGAAGTGGCATTCAATTTAAAACAAAACGTGGGCAAGGAAATTATGCGATTGTGTTGAGAGACGCGATTGGAAGAAAGATCGTTGATCTAAACTTAGCGGGCGATAGCAAAACATTCATTAGCCAGTCTGAAAAAGGAACGCCCTACACGATCCAATTTAAATTAAATAAAACAGACACGAATAATGATGAGTGGCAAACCCATACCATCGAACTTTTAAAAGACAGTACACAATGGATTAAAGAAAGTCCAAACCTTCATCAAATCGCATTGGAAGTTGTAATTGATAAAAACAGTGCCCCATTTCATATTGACTCAATATTTATTGGCAAACCAAAAAACGGAATCGAATTAACCATTGCATCATTTGATCAATTTATTAAAGGGTTCGGGTCAATATTTATTACGCTATCCGTCGTTTTATTTGCATTTTCAACCATGATCACATGGTCCTATTATGGTGAAGTCGCGTTAATTTTCTTATTTGGTAAGAAAGCCGTGCTTCCATTCAAATGGGTATTTATTAGTGTCATCATTTTAGGGTCAACTATTACACTCAATTCGGTGTTAAATTTTTCAGATTTAATGATTGGTTTAATGGTAATTCCAAATGTTATCGCCATTATTTACCTAATGGGCGATGTAAAAAAAGATGCAACCATTTACTTTGAGAAACTGAAAAACAAAGAGTTCAAAAAATATAAAAATCAATCATGATAAAAATAATCATTCTCATTTTATACCTCTCTTTGCAATCATTCGCACTCATCTTCCCAATATTCTCTTATTCCGGTGAATCTGGAACCATTCTGGGAGGATTTATTCAACAAAAGTTATCTGAAGATAGTTCTGGACAACTTTTCTTATTGTCTCAGCAAAAAGGACAAGCCGGATTTCTGAATATTACAAACCTTCCAATTGCAAAACATAAAGCAAATATAAAAATCTATGGATCAACTACAGGTGAAAGTTATTATGGTATAGGCAATATCTCAAAAAAAACTGAAACAAATAATTTATATTTTAATGAATTATCAACATCCGTTACGGTCGAACAAAAATTGAACAAAACTTGGGACGCTCTTTATGGTCTGCGACACAATTACTATAAAGAAAACACCAACAAAAACAATCAAAGTGACGTTTTTAAACCATTAACTGACATTGGGCTTATACTAGGTATACAGATGGATCGCAGAGATCAAGAATACAACCCAAACAAGGGCTATTTCAACGAAATTAAAGTATCACTATTTAATGAACATCAAATCTTCTCAAATGATGTTCGTTATTATCATCCAACGGATTCAGGCTTATTTGCAACAAAATTTTATACGACGCAAACCTTCACAAAAAGTGACCACTTTATATACTTAGCAGGCATTGGCAACTATTATTATCTACGCGGCTATAAAACGAACGATATCATTGACCGCCATTTGTCTTATACTCAATTTGAATGGCGAAGAAAGATTACATCATGGTTCATTTTAACGCCATTTATTGAAGCAGGAATAATTGGTTCATCCCTACAAAATATTAAAAAAAGCTTATTTTCCTATGGTTTAGGGGCTTATTTTCCGATTGGAAATGGGTCTTTTCGTCTCGATTTTGCTTATGCTGAAGATAACAGTGAATTTTACTTTGGATTCAATCACGTCTTTTAATTTTTTATAATTTGAGTTTTCGAGTAGATTGTATCAATGATGAGATTAAAGTTCGCCTGATCCAGTTCACTCCAATTTTTTTTGGTTTGAGATTCAATAATAACATGACGATTCGACGGGTATCGCAGCACATCAACTTGAGATTTTTCAAGTGAGGCTTCCACAATACTGGCCCCTTCCGTTGCGGAGGTTGGGTCAAATTCAGCCGTAAAAACTGTTATCGGCGGAAGCACTAAATGCTTGGCTAACGCCAATTGAGATCGAACTTTTTTAACAAAACGAATCAATTGAGTAAGCGCCTCAGCCGGTCGATTGGTATACCAATGTTGATACTCAATTAATTCTGAAGATGACGACCGAGTATTACGGACAATAAATTTTAGCCAGGGCGCCAAATAAAGCATGCGATTTTTTGGCTCAATATAAGGATCAATCAAAAAAACATGCCGAATCGAAACTTGATCAAATGCTCCATTTAAAAGCAGATGCAATACGCCCGCACCACCTGTAGACGCACCAAAAAGGACAATGTTCTGAAACCCAAGGGCATGTAACCGCGATACTTCTTGATAAACAGGTAAAAACCAGTCGTCATAAGTGGCAGATTTAAAAGCCTCAAAATCACGACCATGCCCACCAAGTAAAACCGATGAAAATAAAACATCGGGGTCTTTTTTTGACATAACGGACTTAAACGCTTCAAATTCAAATGTCGATGCAGAAAACCCATGTACCAAAACAAATACAGGTTGCTGTTTTTGAATCATCGTTGGCTCTGAATAACGATTGGAAACAAGAAGCGACGGATCGGTTAGCGCTGCATCTTTGGTAAGCGGTGAATCCATCCACTGGTCACCATAATCAACCGACGAATGAAATGTCAGTCGAATGTATAAAATAGCAATTAAAAAAAGAAATAAAAAAAGACTAATGATCAAGCGACCCAAAGAAGTTCTCTATTTCACGTGTAGCAGACGCAACACTATCTGAGGCATGAATAACATTCTGACTTTTTGATAACGCCAAATCACCACGAATAGTTCCTGATGGCGCATCAAGTGCATCGGTTGGTCCGACCATTTTTCGAATGGTTTCGATCACTCGCTCACCTTCCAAAACCATAATCAAAATTGGACCACTTAAAATAAAATCTTTTAAGTTAGGAAAAAAAGGTTTATCCAAGTGCTCTTCGTAATGTTTATCAACGTCTGCACTGGTCAATTGTCGGAGCTCTAACTTTAAGAATTGAAAACCACGCGTTTCGAAACGTCGAATAACTTCAGCCATTAACCCCCGTTTGACCCCATCGGGTTTAATAAATACACAACTTTTCTCTACCATTGGAATTCCTCCTTCATCTGTTTCAATCGCGCTTGAACCTGTTGGTGAGATGTACCACCAATCCCGTTTTTTTGATCAATCGCTGCTTTAAATGATAACCGATCCTGAATATCAGATTCAACCGCTTTTGAGAATGACTGATAATCAGTCAATGATAATTCATGAATCTGAACACCCTGGCCATCAGCATGAGCAACCATTTTCCCAACGATTTCATGAGCTTCTCGAAATGGAACCCCTTTTAAACTTAAATAATCCGCAATCTCTGTTGCCAAAATATGGCCAGTATTCATAGCCGCATCAATAGCAGACGTGTGAACCTGAATGGTTGGCACCATTGCTGAAAAACATGCCAAAACTTGAGATGTAATATCAACCACCCGAAACAATAACTTTTTATCATCTTGCAGGTCCCGGTTGTATGTTAAAGGCAACCCTTTAATCATCTCATGCAATGCCATAAACTGACCAATCACTGGACCCGCTTGCCCCCGAATCAATTCAGCAATATCAGGGTTTTTCTTTTGTGGCATAATTGAACTTCCAGTGGTGAACTCATCACCAATCGTAATAAAACCAACCACTGAAGACGACCAAAAAATAAGTTCCTCACAAAACTGGGACAAATGCAATGTCAACGTCGACGCTGCATAAATGAAGTCAAGAATAAAATCACGATCAGAAACAGCATCCATGCTATTTAAAGAAATATCAGAAAAACCAAGCTCTCCGGCTACCATTAAACGATCCACAGGATAATTAGACCCTGCCATTGCAGCTGAACCCAAAGGGCACACATCAGTACGCTCAAATGCATCAACAAAACGGTTTTGATCACGCTTTAACTTTTCAATCCAAGCCAATAAATGGTGCGAAAGTAATACTGGCTGCGCAATTTGCAAATGAGTAAATCCAGGAAAAACCGTAGACTGATGCTGAGAAGCAAACGCATAAAGCGCTTTTAAAGTGCCATGTATCTGATCATTGATTGTGGTAATTTGATCCTTTAAATACAACCGAACATCTGTCGCAACTTGGTCATTACGTGATTTCCCAGTATGCATTTTCTTACCCAAATCACCAACTTTTTCAATCACAAGTCGCTCAACAAAACTGTGAACATCTTCATCTTGAGGGTCATTATCCAAATGCTGATCCGCTTCTTTTAAAACATCAGCCAACGCGTTTTGAAGGTCTTTGGATTCTTTTTTAGAAATGATCGTTGCATTTTCGAGTCCTAATACGTGGGCACGATTAACCTCAATATCATAAGGCAATAACACATAATCAAACGTTAAAGAATAACTAAAGTCAATGGCCGTTTGGGCCAAACCTTTTTTAAATCGGCCGCCCCATAGTTTTGTCATGATCGCTTCACCATACCATTCACTTTCATTGGGAGCCCAAAAACGCGAATAAATCCATCCGCATCTTGTTGATTGTATAACTCAGTATCAGAAAAAGATGCCAAATCTTCAACGTACAATGACTTTTTGGCACGTAAGCCAGCTGGCACAATATTTCCCTTATAAACTTTAACTCGAATGTCACCAGTCATGTCACGTTGGGTGGAATCAACAAATGCATCCAAAGCCTCTCGTGCAGGACAAAACCAACGACCATCGTAAACCAATTGAGCATATTCCAAAGCAAGTTTTTGCTTTAAAAGCTGTGTATCTCGGTCCAACACCAATTGTTCCAGCATTTGATGAGCCGCATACAAGATGGAACCACCAGGAGTTTCATAAACACCCCGAGATTTAATGCCCACCAAACGATTCTCAACCATATCAACTTGACCAATACCATGGGCCGAACCAATCGTATTGAGTTGTGATAACAAGTCAACGGCACTTAAAGGTTGACCGTTTAGCTTGATCGGAATCCCAGCATCAAAAGTAAGTGTGACATATTCTGGCGCGTCACTTGCCGCTAATAACGTTTTAGATAATGTAAAAACGTCATCAGGAGCCTCTTGCGCAGGGTTTTCTAGCACTCCCCCTTCGTGGGAAATATGCCAAATATTTCGATCTTCTGAGTAAATACGCTTTTTAGACTGAGTCACGGGAACCTGATGCTTCTCTGCATATGCCAAACAATCCTCCCGTGAATGCAAATTCCAACGATCATCTTTCCACGGTGCAATAATTTTTAAATTCGGATCAAGCGCCATAAAAGTTAATTCAAATCGAACTTGATCATTGCCTTTACCGGTGGCACCATGTGCGACCATTGTTGCACCTTCTTGCTGTGCAATTTCAACTTGACGCTTGGCAATAAGAGGACGTCCAAAGCTTGTCCCAAGCAAATAATGATGCTCGTAAATAGCACCCGCACGAAGCGTTGGGTAAATATATTGCGTAATAAACTCATCTCTTAAGTCTTCAATAAACACCTTCGATGCACCCGTTTGAAGCGCTTTTTCTTCAAGCCCATCCAATTCATCAGCTTGCCCTAAATTAGCGCACATCGCAATAACATCACAATCATAATTTTCTTTTAACCATGGAATCATAATCGAGGTATCTAGCCCTCCTGAATAAGCCAATACAACCTTATTTTTCATTTATTTCCCTTTCATGATCCAATCCATAATCCCATTTTGAGCGTGCATTCGATTTTCAGCCTGATCAAAAACTCTGGATTGGGAGGATTCAAAAACATCATCCGTTACTTCTTGTCCAATATTCGCTGGTAAACAGTGCATAAAAATGCAATTGGGTTGAGCAGATGCCATTAAATCAGCATTAACTTGGAATGATTTAAATGCTCGAAGCCGCAAATCCGCTTCAGCTTCATCGCCCATCGACACCCAAACATCGGTATAAATAACATTGGTTTTGGAAATCACCTGAGAAATATCATTGGTCAAAGTAACTGATGACGGCGTATTTGCTGGGCTGAAGTCAGTCGGACACACAACCGCCATCTGAAACCCACATTTTTCTGATATTTCAATTAAAGACTGACAGACATTATTCCCATCACCAATATACGTTAAAAAAACATCATCAAATGAATTAAATTCCTGCTGAATGGTTAATGCGTCGGCCAATGCCTGACAAGGGTGAGATTGATCAGACAAACCGTTGATCACGGGAACAGAAGAATAGCGAGCAAACTCTAACAAACGATCATGACGTGTTGTTCGATATACAATCATATCAAAATACCGACTCATGACTCGACTAACATGCGAAATAGGCTCACGATCACCCATTTGAATGTCTTCACCTTTGATATACACACTATGTCCACCAAGATGTTTAATACCAACTTCAAAAGATAATCGTGTCCGATTGGACGGTTTTTCAAATATAAGCCCAACAGATTTACCAGCCAAAGGTGCAGGTGAAGATGCCGGTAGTGGAGTAGAACGGGCTAAAATTTTCTGAATATCCGCATCAGAGAAATCTTTAATATCAATAAAGTTCATTCGTTAATCACCATTGTACCAATACCTCGATTGGTAAAAATCTCAAGAAGCACGGCATGCTCAGTTGAACCATTAATAATATGAACTGACTGAACACTAGCCTTAATGGCTTGAATTGAACACTCCAATTTTGGAACCATACCCCCTTGCACTTCAGGATGCAATAACAAATCTTCCGCTGCTTTTAGTGTTAATGTTGGGATTAATTTTTTTTCAATCATAATACCATCGACATCTGTTAAATAAATGAGTTTTTTGCATTCCAAATACCGCGCAACCGCACTGGCAACATTATCTGCATTTAAGTTAAGGGTTTCACCTTTTCGGTCAGACCCAACAGATGAAATAACAGGAATGTACCCATCGTCACACAACGTATGAATTAAACGGGTATCAACGGATTCAATAGAACCAACAAGTCCAAGATCTTGATCTTTTTTGGATCGAATACGTTTAGCATTAAAAATATTTGCCGATTTTCCGGATAAAGAAACAGCCTTTCCACCCTGTTGATTTAATAACGATACAATCTCATTATTAACTTTGCCAGATAAAACCATTTCAGTTAATTCCATTGTTTCAGAATCGGTAAACCGTTGGCCATCAATAAATACAGCATCCTTACCAAGTTTTTTCATCCACTTGGTAATCTCTTTGCCGCCACCATGAACAATCACAGGTTTTATACCAACGTAGCGAAGCAACACAATATCTTTCGCAAATGTTTCACGCAATGCTTCATTAATCATTAATGAACCACCGTATTTAATGACCATAATTTGACCACTAAATTGTTTGATATAAGGCAATGCCTCAACCAATGTTATCGCTTTGTTTTTCTTATCATTTTTCATAAGCAACCCTTTGCCATTGAATTAAAGTCATATTTTAACAAAAACTAAAGAAACTGACCATAAACAAGTCCGTAAATTAACATTAAAAACTAGTTGTAAGCCGTATTAATATCAATGTAGGCGTGTGTTAAATCACATCCCCAAGCAGTGGCTGAATGAGGACCATTTTCAATCGTAATATCAATCTTAACTTCACCCGATGCCATCAAAGCCTTTAACGCATTACGATCAAAAGGTTCTGGTTCACCCAAGGTGAAAATAGGTTCTTTATTTATTTGTAAACTTAATAAAGATAGATTAATGCTGACTGAAGAATCTTTCCCAACTGCCATAACAATCCGTCCCCAGTTAGGATCCTCCCCAGCAACGGCTGTTTTTACCAGTGGGGATTCAACCACCTGTTTGGCAACACGTTTTGCATCATCAACCGACAAAGCTCCGTTTACATTGACCTCAATTAAATGATTTGCACCTTCACCATCACGGGCAATTTGTTTTGCCAAATCAATACATAAACCCGTTAAAGCAAGTTGAAATTGTGCCAAATCTTCTGAAGTAAGTGCCAAATCAATAACACCTGATGATTGAAGCGTGACCATATCATTGGTTGACTGATCCGTATCAACAGAAAGCATATTATAAGAATGAGCAATTGCTTGTTTTAACATTCGCTGGCAATCCTCATTAGAAAGCGATAAATCTGTAACAATAAAGCCCAATGTAGTTGCCATATTTGGTGCGATCATACCAGACCCTTTGGTGATCCCAGAAATTTGCACCTCGTGACCTTGTATTTTCACGCTAGCATGTGCAGATTTAGGAACCAAATCGGTGGTTAAAATAGCATCCGCACAATCCTTGCCATTTTTTTCATGCCCTAAAAATTGATCTAAACCTGAAAGTAATGATTGGATAGGCATTGGCACTCCAATAATCCCAGTTGAAGCGACGGCTATTTTAGATGGATCACAATCAAAAACCTGAGCCGCTTTTTGAACCGTTTGTTTAATATGTTCAATACCAATTTGACCCGTAACACTATTCGCATTTCCTGAATTTACGATAATTAGTTGAATCGAACCGGCATCAAAAACGTGTTCGTTATGATCCAATGTTGCTGACCGAATCGCATTCTGACTCAAAACAACAGCCGATCCAACACAACCTGGAACATAGATAAACCCCAAATCCAATCGCCCATTAGATTTAATACCACAATGAATTCCTGCTGCAAAAACACCATCAATTTGTGAGATCATAGGATCATTATATAAAATTAAATTAATTAAACAACCACTTTAAAAAAATAGAATAAAAAATGGATCCACTGAAC
>MDTB01105504.1_pt1 | contig 12897 bp, 15 predicted proteins | sample 811161 | NCBI WGS metagenome assembly MDTB01 (sample SAMN05326650, study PRJNA326480) | marine metagenome | isolation source: seawater | place: Mediterranean Sea | collected 2009 | reverse complement strand
CCTTTCTAATGAGTATAAGAATAAGAAAAATTGAAAGACTAATCATTATAACTGATAAAAAATAAATAATTTCAGAGAAATTTTCACTTATATTTAAATATCCAAAAATAGTACTTACATCATTAAAATATAAAATTGTTGGTATACCAATAATTAATGAACCTCTTGCAAAAATTTCTAAGAAATTTAAATTTTTTTTTAATGCTAGCGTACTGTCACTCTCACCAAAATGATATATTGATAATAATAGAAAAATAGCAAAAGAAAATTCAGGATATCTCTGCCAAAATAAGAAAAAAATAAATGCTAAGAAAATATATAAGCAAAGGAATACGGATAGTTCTCTATTGTTAGTGATGATTTTTGCTCTTTGTGCGATTTGTATATCTAAACTACCATGAGCTAACCCTGGCCAAATAAGAGGAATAAGAAAAAGTAGAAATTGATTCTGAAAATTTTTATAAAAAATATTTTCAAACAATAGTGAAATGACTGTCATTATAATGATGGATATTAAAAAAATTTTTATTTCTATATTTTTAATCATTTTTCTTTAAAAAATAGATCAAAGAAATAAGAAGTTTGGTTTTGGGTAATATAAAAACTATTTTTAACATTTCTAAAAAATTGTAAGAATCTGTTAAAAATCTTATGATTGTTTCTAGTTTTAGTTTCAAAAAGAATCTATGAAAAAAAAGTGCACTGTCTTTGGGGTATTTTTCAATAAAAATTAGAAAAATTTCATCAAGAAAATATGTTAATTTTTTACTACTAATAGAAATATTTTTATTAGATATTAAATTGTCTACTATTTCTTTACTATTTCTAAATGCATTTTGAAACCCATAACCAGTTGAACTTCTTATCCAATTATTAGAGGTTCCAATTTTTATAATTTTACTATTATTATTATTATTTAATTTTGAACTATACATTGGTATTTTACCATACTCTATGAAATTACTTTTAAATATAATATTAGGAAAGTTTTTTTTAAGATAATTTCTTATATCATTTATATATTTTTTTTTTGGATATATTTTTTTTGAAAAATAAGTAGTCTCTACTAAAGCTCTATTACTTGAAAATGGTAATATATACATAAAATGAACAGTATTTTGATCATTTTGAAAATCCATTAATATTGCCTTTTTTTTATCAAAAATAGATTTTTTACATTTAACTTCTGTACCATAAAAATGTTGTATTAACTTATTTTTTTTAATAGGTATTGGCCTACTATCAAATACGAGATCTGAGATATAGATTTTTTTGTTACACTTGATTCTTATTTTCTTTTCATATTCTTTAATTTCTTTTATATTTTGATTTAGTAAAATTGTAACATTTTTAGATTTATTTATTTTATTAAGACCTAAGTTATACAATTTATCAGAAGAAATATTCAGATAAGAAAACTTTTCAGATGATTTTATTACAGAGTTTTCTCTAGACTTTATTTCAATTTTATTCCATTTAAAGTCATAATTATTTGTAAAAATATTTTTGGGATAACTCCAAAAACACCAATTTTTATCTTTTAATAATTTTTCTTTTTTTTCTAAAATTAAAATTTTCTTATTTGTTCTTTTAATCAACTCTAACATTAGAGTTATTCCTGACAAACCGGCGCCAATGATAATTATGTCAAAATAATTATTTATTTTATCCATTCTTACTCAGATTTTTCTCGATTATTTTATGAATAGCATGGTTATTGTTATCCTTATTTTTTTTTAATTTTAGAAATATACACTTATAAATTGCTTGGATAGTAATAAAAATTTTTTGTCTTTTTTTTACAAAAATTCTTTCTGTCCATATTTTGAGTGGGTCATCTTTGATTTTAAAACCAATATTTTGATATAAATTTGATGCTATTAAAACTGGCAAACGGTATTTAAAGGGTAGGTTTTGAATGCCATCCAAAGCAGAGTTATATAAATCATCAGAGTATTCTATTAATTCTAGGATATTTTTAGAGAGTATTTTCTTTTTTTCAAAATTTCCTAATAATTCTTTTGAGTTTAAAAAAATAAAACTTCTATAATTTTCAGGAATATAAATTCTATTTCTCATTAAATCTTCTTTGATATCTCTGAGAATATTTGTGATTTGCATCGCAACACCTAATTCGATAGCATTTTTTAATAGTTTTAAATTAGTAACTTTCATTATAGAACACATCATTAAACCAACGGTTCCAGCTACTTGATAACTATAAAAAATTAATTGTTCTAAATTTTTAATATTTACAATTTTAAGATCTTTTAATACCCCTTGGACTAATTGAATAGGAATCTCAATATTAAGTTTATACTTTAATGATAAATTAATAAAATTCTCAACTATGCGATTTTTTGAAGACTTTTTTTCTAAATCTTTAATAATATTTAAATGCATTTTTTTTGCATTTTTTTTGGTTCCTAAATTTTGATTATCACTTATATCATCAACATACCTACAAAAAGAGTATAGTGTTTCTATATCTCTTTTTTCATTCTTAGAAAAAAAAAATAAAGCCCAAAAAAAACTTTTACTTCTTGCCTTTATTTCAAGAGATTCTTCTTGCATCTTTTTTAAGAATATTTTCTAATACCTTAGCAGAACTTAAAACCCCTGGAACCCCTGCACCTGGATGAGTTCCAGCACCAACAAAATATAAGTTTTTAAAGTTCTCAGATTTGTTATTAAATCTAAACCATGCAGATTGAGTAAATATTGGTGAAATTGAAAAACCTGCACCGTTTTTTGCTAAATAATCATTTTTAAAATCTTCAGGAGTCATATAAAAACAGGTATCTAAATTTTTTTTTAATTCTGGCATAATTGTTTTTTCTAAAGCATTTAAAATTGAGTTTTTATATTCTTCAGCCTCACTCTTCCAATTAATTCCTGAAAGTAAATTTGGAACTGGAGACAAAACATAAAAACAGTCTGAGTTCTTAGGAGCCATACTTTTATCTGTTGCAGTCGGTCTATGAAGATAAAGACTAAAATCTTTTGCTAACTTTTTTTTAATAAAAATATCATTTAGTAATCCTTCAAATCTTTCTCCCATCCAAATTGTATGGTGCGCTATTTTTGGATATATTTTTTTAGTTCCAAAAAAAATTACAAAAAGACCCATTGAATAGTCCATTTTTTCTATTTTTTTTTGTTTCCAACGTTGAATTTTATTTTTGCAAATCATATTTGAATACAAGTATGCTGGATCTGCATTAGAGACTGTGATATTTGCAAAGATTTTTTTGTTATTTTTAAGTTGAACTCCTATTACAGTTTTATTATCAAATAATATTTTTTTTACCTCAGAGTTAAGTGTGATTTTTATTCCTTCCTCTCTCATTAACTTTTCAAATGCTTTTACCAGAGAACCAGTTCCACCAATTGCATAATGCACTCCCCATTTTCTCTCTAAAAAATGAATTAAATTATATATTGATGTTGTAGTTAGAGGGTTACCTCCTAATAAAAGAGGTTGAATACTTAAAGCTCTTTTTATGTAACCATTTTTAATGTACTTTGAAACTAATTTAAAAACAGTTAAATAACTTTTTAAAATAATTAGAGAAGGTATTTGTTTTATCATAAAGAAAAAACTGTGAAATGGTACATGGGAGAGTTTTGTAAACCCAACATTAAATATTTTTTCTGACATTTTTACAAGTTTCCGATAACCTTTTACATCTTTCTCATTGAATTTCCTTATTTCTGCTTCAGTTTGTTGCATAGTACCGCCGTAATTAAAGAATTTACCATTATCAAAATAAAAACTGTACCATGGATTTAAGGCTTTAAAATCAATGTAATCTTTTCTTCTTTTGTTAAAAATTTCAAATAATTCATCAAACAAAAAAGGAGCAGTTATAACTGTAGGTCCTGCATCAAATGTATAACCACTTTTTCTAAAAACTCTAGCTCTACCTCCTAATTGATCTAGTCTTTCAATAATATTTACATCATATTTGAGAGCCCTAAGCCTAAGAGCAGCAGCAATACCACCAAAACCTGATCCTATAACAATCGCTGTTTTTTTCATCCTAATTTATTATTTAATTAAAAAATTTAATATTTAAACTAACTTTTTAGAGATTCTGAGCAGCGTATTTTTTATCACAAACTTTGTAATTTGATGAAATTCGTCGTTATTTTTCATTGAAATATTAATAGATTTTGTAACTACATTATGAAGATGATTAATAGTTTTATCTATTATATCCTTTTCTTTTATCTTTGTGATCCAATAAAAAATTTCTTCTTCTGAAATAGATTCAAATCTTTTTTTTAAAAAAATATTAAGTAAATATTTTTCAGATGATGATGCTTCATTTAAATAATGCATAATTATAGCATTCATCTTTCCTTCCTTTAAATCCCTTCCAGGTAATCCTCTATCCTTTATTCCTATAAAATCCGACAAATCATCTTGAATTTGATATGCAAGTCCTGCTTCATAGATTGAACTTAATGATTCATAATTTTTTTGATTTGTTAAAATCATTATTAATTTGACTGGTAAAGATAAAAGACTACCAGTTTTTGCTCTTGCAGTTGATTCATAATCTTCCATTTTTAGATTAAGATCAGCTCTAGTTTGAATCTCTCGTGTTTGACCAGCAACAGCTTGTCTAATTGAGTTACTAAATTCCTTAATAGCCATACATTTAAGCTTGTCGTTAGTAGGTGTGTTAGATAAAATTTCAAATGAACTTGAAATAAAATAATCACCTAAATTAATTGCTGATGAGTCTCCAAAGCGACTCCATATTGAAGGGTTTCCTCTTCTAAAAAGATCCCTATCCTGAAGATCATCATGAACAAGTGAGGCGTTATGAATTAATTCACACGAAGCAGCTACATATTTCGATGACAACTCATCAAGACCAAAAATTTGTCCTGATACAAGTGCAAGAGCAGCTCTAAACCTTTTTCCACCAGAGTTTAGATGGTATTTAGAACATTTTCCCATCCAAGAACTATCACATACAACTTCTTGAATTAAGTTTTCAACACTTTTAAGTTGTTTTTTTAATAAAGAAGAATCTATTTTTAAATTAAGATTATTACTTTCAAATTCACAAATATTCTCCCAATTACTAGAATATTTGAGAGCTAGTATGTTTTCTTTTGATAAATTGTTTAATAATTCAATCATAAAAAAAAAGGGGGAATATTTTCATATTCCCCCTAATTATTTAAGTTTCTACAAATTAAGACTAAGCTTTAGCTGACTCAGAACTTGCTGCAGCCCATATAACAAGACCAAATGCTATTTTATTTACAAAATCAGCAAGGTTGTATACTGCATTAAGAGTTGCACCATCAGTGCCTCCTGCAAGATAACCTAAGAAGTAACCAATTGGATAAATTGACCAACCAATTGAAACTATCCATTTCATTGCATTAAAAGCAGAGCTTTGAGCAGGAGAATTACTTGATGTATTAGCTTGAGCAGCTTCTCCAGCAAATACTTCGTACAAAATGTAAATCCATCCAGCCATTCCAACAATAAATCCTATTGTAGGTTGAATATATCCAGCTTCACCCATGAAACCTCCAATTAACATAACTAAAGTACCAATTAGTAATCTCCAGAAGATACCTGCTGTGGCGGCACCAACTGCTGCTAATATTAGATAAAATTCAATCATTTGAAGTGGAACAGTTAAAAGCCAATCAATATATCTTAATACTGTTGGAGTTTCTCCGGTTTCTACCCATACTGCACGCATGTAGTAATAGTGAACTGCAGCAATAAGTGTTACTAAACCAGCAACAACAACTGAAGTTCTCCAATGTGCTGTCATTTTACCAGCTTCTAGAAAGAAAAATGCTGTGGACGCAACCATGGCTACTGAAATAACCCAAAAAGAAACGCCAACAAAGTCTGTCGGTTGTAACATTACCATTATAATAATATCCTTTCGTTAAAATAACATGCACAATGCATGCTTGTTAAAATTATAACAGAGAAAGAGAAAACTTGATATTATTGCAAGTTTAACACCTCCCCAATTCATTAAACTGTATCAAACTTGCCTAAATAATTCCTATTATTCAAGAAAAAATATTAAAAAAACTGCTAAATTATTGAAATTATTACCTAAAAAATTATACGTAAAAAGATAATATAGCTAATATTGTAGTGATTATTCTAAGATTTTTAAACCAAACAGGTATTAATTTATTCTGAAAGATTAATTCAATTATTAAACAAAATGAAAGACCAGAAATAACTATAAATAAACTATTAAAAATATCAAAAATTAAACTCCATGCCCAAATTGAAGAAAAAATTGGTAAAAAATATTTATAAACTGATTTTTCTGAATGATAAATAAATCTTTGCCATTGCATTCCTGACAAAAAAGAAATTACAATTGAGCCATAAATATATTGGTACAAATTGCTGAATTCAAAAAAAATTGAGACATTAAATAAACTTAATAAAAAAATAATATCTTCCAAATAAAATGGAATAAGACCAGATAGAGTAAGTAAAATAATAACATTTTTCATAGAAGTTTTTTTTTGATATAATTTATGATTAATTTAACTTAAAATTATTTACTTTAATATTGATTTTAATATTGATTATGGATGCATTCGAACTAAAAAAAATTCAAATATATTTAAACAATAAATTTAAATCAAAATATTTTTCGCTCAAAGAGCAATCTATCAATGATTCAGTAGAGGTTTACTTAAAAGATGAATTTATTGGTGTTATCTACAAAGATGATGAAGATGGAGAGCTAGCTTATCAATTTCATATGACTATTTTAGATGAAGATTTGCTCAATAGTTAAATTAAAATTACTGATATTTACATTTACCTTTTTTTTCAGTAAAAATCTTTTATCTCATCACAAGATATACAGTCCTAAAGTTGAAGAGGGAAGACAATCATTAGAATGGAGAGGTCATTTTCAATTAGATAATAATGTTGATTCAAATAAATCTCATCATCATGTACTTGAAACAGAATATTCTTGGAATGACTATTGGCAAAGTGAAATTGAATTTCATATTTCCGATAAATCAGATAGTCCATTAGATTGGGAAAAAACTGAGCTACAGAATCAAATACAGATATATGAATCTGAGTATTTAGCATCAGCAATATATTTTTCTTATAATTTTAATTCTCAGGGAACTAAAGGAGATGAAATTGAGTATAAATTTCTTAATGAATTTAGTAGTGATTCATTTTCATTAACTACTAACTTTATATTTGAAAAAGAAGTCATATCTAACCCATCTGGTTCAACTGAATTTTCAATTTCAAATTACTATTTAATTAAAAAGCCACTAATTTATAATTTAAAATTAGGTTTAATTGGTTTTTCAGAATTTGGAAATTTATCTAAATTTGAAGTTTTTCAAAAACAAGAACATAATTATGGCTTTCAGTTTGAAAATGAATTTGAATTTGGAGACAACGAATACGAATTTTCTATTGGTTATTTGAATGGTTTAACTCACAACTCAAATGAACATATTCTAATTTGGAATTTTGAAATAGAAATTTAGAAACCTAGTTGTTTTAATCTTTTTCTGAATTCTTGCTCACTTATAATACCTTTTTCTCTCATACTCTTTAGTGCTTTTGCTTCAATCATATTCTCTTGATTGGCGGAGGTTCTTGTATTGTTATATTTTGGTTGAGTATTCTGATAATATTGTTGATTAGGAGGAATTGGAATATTGTTTTGATATTGATATGGAGGATATCCATAAGGATAGGGTTGATTTTGGTACGGTGATTGTCTCTGTAATCCGCGTAATTGTTGAAGTTCACTTTTAAGTTTTTTAACTTCAGTATGCAAATCTTGAACTTGAATATTATTTCTGTATGCTGAGGTTCTAGCCTGATCTGATATTTCGCCTCTTGGCTGTAAAGCTCTAGTTGTAAAAACTAACCAATCAATTCTACCTTTAGCTTGTCTCGGCCGATAAACACCAGAATTTGGAGGTGCTGAGAGAATATAAGGGTTTTTTATAGTTTCTGTTCTTGAACCGGGAACATATGGGTTTCTGACTAAATCTGGGTTTAAACCAGCTGAAATAAGTGGATCAGTTTCTGACATATTACCCTTTCTTAAAATTGAACCAAATATTATGTTAAGTCCACTTTTATTATAAAAAACTCTTCCAGATGTAACTTTTGGTTTACTGACATATTTTTGTAAATACCAGCCCTCTATAGTAAAAACCACATCTTCATCTGATTTAGCTTCTGATAAAGCTTCACTTAGGCCTGTCGCAATCTTTGACAATTTTCTATCCGTAACTAGAGGATAAGTTTTTAGTCTGTCTTTAACTAGAATTAGTCTTAAGGCTCCTTCCATTCTTTCTACAGAAATTTTTATAGGATGTTTATTTGGAATTTTTTTAACATCTTGTTCACTTAACTGAACACTTTCATATCCATTCTTATAAAAAAACTTATTACCAAATAAATAATCATTAACTCCTCCAAAACTACTACATGATGTTTGGAAAACTAAAAATGAGAAAATTAAGAAATAGTTTATACTTTTTTTCATTCTTTTGAATATAACAAAAAAAAAGGGAGAGTAAACAACTCTCCCTTTTAAAGTAATTATTACTTACTTAAGTAGTAAATTCTACCAGAAGAAGAATCCACCGACACCACCAAATACATCTTCAGTAGCTCCACCCATGTGGAAGTTTTGAGTTACATAACCACCTTCAGCAATAAGTCTGAAGCTGTCATTAACGTTATGCCAAATCATACCTGAATGCATATCTTGATAGTTAACTTCTGCAATAGCAGTACTTGTGATTTCATTTTGTGTTTGAAGTTTTACGTTCCCACCATATGAATATCCAATGCTAGTACCTTGACCTAGGTCTACTGTACCTTGCAAGTAACCACCATAAGAGTTAAATGCTTTACCTACAGCGTCTAATGCGCCTTCAGTGTGCTGACCTCTCATACCCATTCCAGAACCATAAAAGCCAGCAGCAGTTATAGCAATGTTATTGTATGTAAGTTTAGTACCCCAAGCACCACCTGCTGAATCTACACCCTTATCACAAGTAGTATTACCTGCAACATTTCCTGGTGTATTAGTATTAGCATTTTGACAAGTCAATGCATTGGCAGCTGTAGTAAAGTTAGTTCTTTGGTAAGAACCATCAACCCATAAGTCTACACCTACATCCATAACTTTAGTTGAATAAGAAAGTTCAGCTTCAACTCTTGGATATTTATTTTCAGTAGCATCTGCTGCACCAGCAACAGAAATCACATCGTTAGGATCGAAAACACCAACTTTAAGTCCAATAGGACCTAACCCAGGAGTAACCCATGAAATTTGCGGTTGGAAATCTGTATACAAATATCCTAAACCGATTCTACCTAAAGTAGTGTTACTGTTATCTGCAGATGGAGCAGCACCAACACCAAATAATAGCATATCATTTAAGATTGCTTTACTTTGGTGGATACCAAGACTTCTACCAATTAAAACAGTACCAAAACTACCAGAAACTGAAAAATTAGTTTCACGAAGGTTAATTTGACCATTACCAAGAGAGCCTTGTCCACCATTCATATGTGTGTACAAACCAAGTCTTGCTTGCATGTCTAGTCCGTTATTAGTTGGAGCTTTAAGAGTCATACCCCAAACATTAGGCAATAGACCAGTTACAATACCAGTAGAATCTGTATCAGCAGAATGAACTGCACCTTCAGATTGCCATGTAGTAACACCATTGTTTCCAGTATTATCAACTGGAGAACTACTTTGATGCATTATGAAAGCGTTAGCAGCACCATCAAATGATACTTCCCAGCCTTCTTGACTCATCAAAAGTAATTTTGAGTCTGCAGTAGTAGCTGATAGAGCCATCACTGCGGGTATTGCTGCTAGAGCAATTTTTTTAGAAAAACTTTTCAAATTTTCCTCCCTTAAGGTTAAAGTTATTAGTACTTACTTTTCTACTACATAAAACTTTATGTTTTAAGCTATTTTAACTTACATGTTACAATTTTGTAAAAAAGTTGTTTTTTTACAACATAAAAATATTTTTCATTACCTTAGTATATAATTAATTGGAATCTCAAAAATAACTTTATTTGAATCTTCAAATAATAATTTTGGTGGTTTTTTTAAGTAATCTTTTTCTTTTAAGATTTTTTTAGCAGCTTTTACTAAATTTATTGGTCTTTTTGTTAAAGTATTGATGGAAATTATTTTTCCTGATGAATTAATAGAAATTCTTATAACTATTTTTCCTTGTTCATTTCTTTTAATAGATCTTCTAGGATAAGAGTTATTTGCTAAAATATTGATTTCTTCTGAGATCTCCTTAAGATATTTTGTTAATTCTTTGTTTTTTAGTTCAATAGATTGGTTGCTTTGAAATTTAATACTTTTTGTTTTAGTGATTTTTTGCTTATTTTTATTGGAACTGATATTTTCAGTTTTTTTTTTTAAATCTTTCTCTATAATTTCTTTTTTTTCAATTTTAAGTTGAACGTCAGCTTTTTTTTTTGAATTTTTTTGAATTTTTTTTTTAATTTCAGGTTTCGATATTTTAGGTGTTTCAATTTTTTTTATTGGTTTTGGATCGTCAACTTGTTTTTTTATAATTTTTTTAGGTGGGTAATAGCTTTTGAAACTTCCTAAGTTTACTATTGTATATGTTTTTTCAATATTCTCTTTTTTTTTTATTGATAAAACACTAATGCCAAAAATATGAATTAACATCGAAAATAATAATGCTAAAAAAAAACTATTCTGATAACTCATTTTTAAAATTTGTTTTTATGAAAACTTTTTTAAATTTATTTAATTTTAGTATTTTTAGAACTTTGTTAACCTCGGTTAATTTTGAGTTTTTATCAACATCAAGAACAACTTTTAAATTAATATTTTTTTTTTTAATTTCCAAACTGAAAGATTTTTTTGAAAGAAGTTTGTTATCAATAAATAACTCACCTTTTTCATTCAGTGTTATATTTATTATTCTGCTATCAATATTATCATTTTTAGTTGAAAAACTTGAGTTAGGCCTTTGAATCTTAGGATTTAATTGTTTTTGAATTGTCCCTGTAAGCATAAAAAAAATTAATAATAAAAAAATTATATTAATCATCGGAATTAAATTAATTTCTACTTTTTTTCTTTTTTCAAACTTAATCATTTAAATCATCAAAGTAAATTTTTGTAAGTTTATTTTTTTTTAATATGTCTAAAAGAAATATCAATTTTTGCGTATTAACATTTTTTTCATTTAGTATAAAAATTTCATCATATTTATTTTCATTCCAATTTTTTAATATTATTTTTTCAATTTTATCTTTACTATACTCTTTTTTATCAACAATGAATTTTCCCGAATTTTTTATTATTACATACATTGTTTTTGTACCAGCACCCACAGAAATAGCACTATCACTAATAGAAAGATCTATTTCTTCATTTTGACTAAAATTTGTAGCAAGCATGAAAAAAATCAGCATTAAGAATATAATATCGATAAGTGGTATAATATTTACCTTATTTTTTTTGCTGTTTTGGATATTTATTAGGTTTCCATTTAGCATAAACTATTTTGTTAGATTGTTTACCAAAATTAATAAATTATTAGTAGTTTGTTGTATGCTGATAATTTTTTTTTCAAAAAAATAATGAGCAATTAAAGATGGTATTGCAACAATTAAACCTATGGCAGTAGTTAAAAGAGCTGTCCAAATACCTCCAGCTAAAACAGCAGGATCTACAAGGCTTCCACCAATTTCAAGTTGATTAAATGAAGATATCATTCCAAGTACAGTGCCTAATAAACCTAGAAGTGGACTTACTTGAGCAATAATTTCTAAAAAAGGTAAAAGAAATTCAATTTTTTTAATTTGTTTAGATGAAAAAGCAGAAATTGCAGAAATTCTATCATTTTCATTTAATTTTTTGTGATTAAACATATTAATTGAATATTTCACAATCAATAGTATTGGATGATTTGATTGTAAAAGTTCACGATTATTTTCCTCAAAATCATTTAGGCTATTTGAATTAACGATTTTATTTTCTAAATCATTAATACTCAGTCTATTGAAAATAAAAAACTGAATAAATTTATATAAAATTATAGCCAGTGAAATTACTGAAAAAACAAAAAGCAAGACAAAAACAAATCCACCTTTATCAACATAATCAAAAAAGAGAGAAAAGAATGTTTCATTCATACTATCAAACCCTTGAGTAAGTTAGGGTGTTTTTTTTTCAACTGGACATATTCATTTTCAATTTCTATATTGTCCGTTCTAAGTGGATTCCTTTTAGATTTAACTTTATAGTCTAGAACAATTTCACCTGGTCTTTTAGAAAAAAATAAAACTCTATCTCCAAGAAGTAAAGCTTCTTTTAAATTATGAGTAATAAATAAAATTGTAGTTGGATTTTTATTCCAATAATTTATCAAAACATTATATAAATTTTCTGTTGTTGGTTGATCAAGAGAGACAAATGGTTCATCCATTAAAAGGACTTTTGGTTCGTTAACTACCGCTCTAGCCAGTGATACTTTTCTCCTCATACCACCAGAAATACTATTCGGATAACTATCAATGAATTCTTTTAAATCAAAGTTCTTGAGAATTGATTTTATTTTTTTTTTTAATTTTTTCATTCTTACTTTCGCATACTAACTCAATATTTTCATATAATGTTAACCATGGCATCAATCTTGATGTTTGAAAAACATAACCCAAAGAACTTTTATTATTAATGGGTTCACCATCAATTAGAATCTCTTGTTTTTCAGCTTTAATTAAGCCTCCAATGATGTTCATTAAAGTTGTTTTTCCGCAGCCTGAAGGACCTACAATACAAACAAATTCTTTAGAATTTAAAAAAATAT
>MDTB01053070.1_pt1 | contig 12897 bp, 11 predicted proteins | sample 811161 | NCBI WGS metagenome assembly MDTB01 (sample SAMN05326650, study PRJNA326480) | marine metagenome | isolation source: seawater | place: Mediterranean Sea | collected 2009 | reverse complement strand
AGTTGTAAGATAAGTGTTGAACCTAAAGGCATCAACCATTTGTTTTGAATAAAAAGTACAGTATAGAAAAACTGATATTCAGTATAGCATCTTTATGTATTCTTAATCTAACAGATGCCAAACTGTTTTGTAAAAGTAACGATTTTAGTATAAACGAAATAAATCCCTTTCGATTAAAAGGTGCTAATGGACGGGTATATGAAAAAAAAGACCTCGTGGGAGAGCGAGGTGTTATCATCATGTTTTTGTCCAATCATTGTAAATATTCACAAATTTATGAAGAATATTTAAATGACTGGAACCAAGAGTGGAAAAAAACCGGCTTTAACCTATTTGTATTTTCACCTAATCATGAAAAATCAATTTTACCCGAAGAGCTTGCGTTCACAGAAAACGGTGATTCTTACATAGAAATGATAGAAAGACACCGAAAAAAAAATTTTAACTACCCATTTATATATGATGGTGCCGACCACATAGTTACCAATTCTTTAAATGCAACTATTACTCCCTCTGTGTATTTATTTAATAAGGAAGGTTCGTTGATTTATTCAGGAAGAATAGGAAACCACCAGAAACCAAACGACAAAACAGAATCAGAACTTCATTTGAACATTAAAGAAATACTTTCAAAAAAAGAAGTAAAGTTTAACCGGACGCGAACATTTGGGAAAGCAATACGATTTAAAAGTGATTTAGAAAGTACAGAAAAAATAAGAAAAAGATACTCACAAGAAACGGTTAATCTATATTACGCTAATGAAAAAAAAATCGATCTGCTGGTTTCTCATAGTACAAATCGACCAACCTTTTTTTATGTATGGACACTAGGAGACAACAAAGAAATAACTCGTGAAAACCTAATCATAATATCTAAAAACTTTAAGATTTTTAGAAAAAGGGGAATAAAAGTGATAACAATCTGCATAGGTAAAGAAGAAGAAAAAGAAAGAATAAAAGAACTTCTAGAGATATGCCAATTGTCGGCTTTCAATTATTACACTTACACAAGTAATGTGAAAAACCTAATTAAATTAAGAAGAGAGGGCGGACATTCAATAACACCATTTGGCAGGTTAATGAAAAAAAACGGAAAAATGGGTTATGCTACATTTGGAGAAATAGTAGATATAGAAATGCACATTAAATTTCTAGATTCTTTAAACAAAGAATAAGAAAATTAAAAAAGGTATTAAAAAAAGAGATACTAAATAAAAAGGTTTATTATTAAAAAAATTTTTGTAAAAGAAAAATGTAAAAGGATATATTAAGTGATATAAATTGTTAACATCTTTTCTTTCTTCAAAAAAGAAAAATGTAAAATTTTTATATGTCAAAATATTTATAATAAAATCAATTAAGTATTTAAAAAAATAAATTAATTCAGAGAAAAAATAAGTATTTAATACGGGAAAAAATAAAACAGTAAAAAATAAAATAATTAATAGAATAAAACAAATCGGCACAATAAGCATATTAATTAATATAGAACCCGGTACAATCATTCCAAAATAATCAAATATTAATAACATACTACCACAAAATGCTGCATAGGAAGTTTTAAGAGATGATAAAAAGAAATTGATCAACTTATTTTCATTTTTAGAGTTTATTGTGTTAAAGATTATTATAATTCCAAAGACTACAGTGTAAGACAATTGATACCCAACCGAAAAAAGTTGTTCAGAATCTAATAAAACCGTAATTAATGCAGACCACAAGAGGGAAGATATTAGATTTATTTTTTTATCAAACAATTTAGTAATTTGCCAAAATATAATCATAACAACCGCTCTTTGTGCAGATGGTGGATAGTTAACAATATCTAAATAGGTCACTAATAAAACTGTTATCAAACCCTGACAAAAAAACTTATTTCTCAAAATAAGAGAAAAGAGTAGGTTTAGAAATAGATATATGAATCCAATATGAATACCACTTACAGCAAATAAATGCATAGTACCACTATTACGATAAGTATCTTTTTCAGTATTATTCATCAGGTTTGTATTACCAAGTATAATTGCATTTATAAATGCATTTACTTCTTTATTAATGCTTATTTTACTGAAAGTATATTCAAGATAATATCTAATATAGTTTGTGGAAATTTTATTTATATCATTGTCTACAATATATAGAAAATGACAATTTTTTATAATCAAAATATTATTTTCATCCTTAGTTAAAATTCCTTTAAACTTTATTATATCTTCTTTATTAATAGGGTTATTTTCCTTATAAAACAGACACGTAAAAATCTCGCAATTTAGTTTATTTATTACAGATTCAGTATTTAAAAGTTTAATTTTACATATCTGAAAATTAGTATCTTTATTATAATTTTTTCTTTCTAGTACCTCTCCTATCGCTGAAATTTCTCTATCTACTATTAACCTATATTTATTTGAATTATTATATAGTTTTACAGATATTAAAAAAAAACTTATTAGTAAGATTAAAAAATTCTTATTTCTGTAATTTTTATTTTTAATACAGAAGAATATGAATAGAAAAAAACCTAAAGATACAAAAAAAACAACCTCATCTATTTTTATTTGTTTTAAACCGATGATAACCAGAATGTAGGGAAAATAAATCTTAACTACAGAAATGTTCATTAAATATTTTGAATCTCCCAATCAATGTTTGCTCTAGTTGATAAATTCAATATCGTAAAATTATGCTATATGATAGGTCTTACATGAAGAGTCGTTTTAGTGGAAGTGATAAGATGGGTTCTGAAGTTTTAATTTTTGTCTTAATTGGTTCTTTTGTCTTACAATCTTTTGGAAGTTTGGTTTCATCGGACATTGAAGCGATAATATTTGAATATTTCTCTTTTTCAGTTTCTGGTTTAAAAAGTTTCTTTGTATGGATTCCTTTTTCATACACATTACTGCACGATGGACCAATTCATCTTATCATGAATCTGATTGGTATTTTTTTTATTGGTAGGGCAGTAGAAAATGATATAGGAAAAACTAATTTCTTCTGGTTGGTCGGCATATCATCTTTGCTTGGTGCTTTATTATGGTTACTTTTTAATAATAATGGTCAAGTTCTAATTGGATCATCTGCGGTTGTCATGTCTTGTTTAGCTTGTTTTTGTTTAAGAAACCCGAATCAAGAAATAACCCTTTTGCTTTTTTTTATTCTTCCCTGTCGCCTAAAACCCAAATGGATAATAATTGGAACCCTAGGTATTGAAATATACGGCTTCATTTTCTCGGAACTGCAGGGTGTAGGTGGGATTGCTCACTCTGCTCATTTAGGTGGCATGATGTCGGGTGCCATCGTATATTCATTTCTTAAGTCCGGGCGGTACTTCCCTAGTTATGTATTTAAATTCTCTTCTAATTTTACTAAAAAAGCTTTTAAATCTAACAAAATAAAAAAATCAAATTTCAAGGTTAACCTTTCCAGCTCAATCGACATGCAGGTAGAAGTTGACAGAATACTCGATAAAATAAACGAACAGGGGTTCGGATCCTTAACAGAGAAAGAAAAACAAACTCTAGAAAAGGCTAAAGGTTTGCTTAAGAACTAAAAATATTTAACCATTTATAAATCATGATTAAGATTAATTACATGAGATTAGTATATATTGCAAAAAGTGTAATTTGCGTTCTTTCCCTCGTATCTTTTGGTTTTGGGTCTTCTGAACTTAAGTCTACGTTTCTTATGCAGCAGGAAACTCAATGGTTGATACAGGCATTGGAAAAAGCACATTATAAGAAAGTTTCTATCGACGAATTAAATTCTACTAAATGTCTAATTAGTTATTTGGAGAAACTTGATAAACAAAAGTTGTATTTTACACAAAATGAAGTGAATGACTTTTGCAATCGATATTCACCAACTTTGAAAACCCTATTTAAACAAGGAAACTTGTTACCTGGTTTTGAAATATACAATGCTTACAAAAAAAATGCGATCAATAGATTAAATTGGGCTCTTAAATGGCTTGATGAAGACCTTAAGTTCGATGGCAATGTATCCTACAACACAAACAGGGATGAAAAAAGGTGGGATATTAACGAAGACAATCTGATTTCTTCTTGGAAAAAACTGGTTAAACATGAGGTACTTTCTGATATCATATTTAATATTGATGTAAATTCTAGCGATTTTTTCATAAATTCAAATGAATTAAAAGACACCTTTAAAGAATCAAAAGACAGGGTAAAAAAGAGGTACGAACGTTGGATTAAAAATATAAATGAGTTCGAATCTACCGATGTACAGGAACTCTATTTAACAAATTTGACGCAAATGTTCGACCCACATACAACCTTTATGAACATTAAAGAAAAAGAAAAATTTGATCAATCTATGAACAATGAGTTGGTTGGAATAGGTGCTGTTTTGTCTGATGTTGACGGGTTTTGTACAATAAAAGAGTTACTTCCAGGAGGTCCGGCGGAAGCATCCTTAGAACTTAAACCAGAAGATATTATTTTAAAGGTGGCTCAGTCCGAAGGCAATTTTACAGATGTGGTCGACATGAAATTGTCAAAAATAGTTGAACTTATTAAAGGCCCAAAAGACACCCTTGTGAGGCTAGAAATAAGACCCATTAGCGATCCATCCTCATCAAAAGTTGTAAGGATAATAAGAGATAAAATAAAATTAACCTCTAATCTAGCAAAGGCTTCTGTTCATAATGTTCAACATAATGAAACAAACACCAAAATAGGCATCGTAGAATTAAGATCTTTTTATGGTTCAAGTGGAAATGGACCAAAGGCAACGGATGATGTGGAAGAGTTAATTAACAAACTAACAAATTTAGATGTTAAGGGAATTATTTTAGATTTAAGAAGAAATGGAGGTGGATATTTGAGCGAAGCAGTAAATCTTGCAGGACTTTTCATATCTAGAGGACCGGTTGTTCAGGTAAAAAGTACGGATGGGAAAATACGCAAAAAATTTGATTTCAATCCTAAGTTATCTTGGAATGGGCCTCTTATAGTATTAGTATCGAGGTACAGTGCTTCGGCATCAGAAATTGTTGCAGGTGCACTCAAGAATCACAAACGAGCGATCATAGTTGGCGATGAATCAACTCATGGTAAAGGCACGGTCCAATCTCTTATCCAAATGAACCTTCCTTACAACTATAATAAATCAAGTTTAAAAAAGAGCGCAGCTAAAATTACGATTCAAAAATACTATTTACCATCAGGAAATAGTACTCAAATAAATGGTGTAAAAAGTGATATTTCTATGCCGACAATTAATAATTTCTTACCTATAGGTGAATCTGATTTAGAAAATGCCTTAGCCTGTGATAGTATTCCTGCTGTCAACTTCAGGAGACCAGTGAATGAGTTTGTATACGATGACCATAACATCGAAAAACTTAAAAAGTATAGTTTAGAAAGACAAAATATATCGCCTGAATTTTCTTACCTTAACAGGTATGTCGAATGGTATAAGGAAAAGAGAAATGAAGATATAGTTTCTTTGAACTTTCAAAAACGTATTCAGAAGAAAAAAACGGATTATAATTTTACAACTCAATTAGATAATCAATTGGACCAGTTAGCTGAAATTTCTTTTAAAAAGAAAGACTTTACTTTGGATATTGTTCAATCTCAAAACTTAAAATCTAAACAAATTAGGGGTGGGGAAGAGGATAATAGTACAGATCAATTTTATGATCCACCAAGGCTAGATATAAGGTTGCATGAGTCTTGTAGAATAATGTCTGATTGGATTTCATTATTAGCTGATAAGAAATTATCACCTAATCGATTGGAGTTTACCAAAGAAATTTAAATTATTTCTTCCTAGCCATTATAAACCTGTTTCTTCTACAGTAATCTTTTACAATTTTTATTTTATAGAATGAGACAGACATTATGTCGGATAAAACTTTTTCTTGGTTAGTACCGATTTCCAAAGCAAGAAGACCGTTATTGTTTAAATTATTTTCACTAATTTTTATAATCTTTTTAATATCTGCGATTCCATAATCTTTTGCGATAAGTGCAATTTTAGGGTCGAACAATTTGACTTCTGGCTCTGCCAAGTCCCATTCTTCTTCAGATAAATAGGGTGGGTTTGCAATGATAGCATCAAAATTTTCATTAAGTATATCTTTATTCCAGTCAAAAGATTTAATTTCGAGGTTTTTGATTTGATTCATAACTAAATTTTCATTGGCAAGAGAGAGAGCGTCTTTGGACATATCAACACCTAAACCAGTAGCATGGGGAAAATTTTTACATAAAGTAATAATTATTCCTCCAGTACCGGTACCAAGGTCTAAAATTTTCCCTTTAAACGAAGAACCCAACTCATCGGTCACCAACTCGGTAAGAAGTTCAGTCTCGGGTCGAGGGATTAGTGCTCTATGATCACAAAGTAATTCGTTCCCTGCAAAATTAACTTTTCCTAAAATGTGCTGAAGGGGGATTCTTTTGCCTCTTTCGATAATATTTTTCCTTATTTCGTTAACATGATTTTCAGTAACCATATTTTCATAATTTAAATAAAGCTCTACCCTTTTTTTTTGAGTTATGCTGGAGACTATCCACTCGGTATCACATTTTGCATTTGATACCCCCTTTTTTTCTAAATATTCAACAGATAATGTGATTATGTCTAAAAATGTTAAATGCTTATTGTTCATTAACTTTTAACATTTCTTTTAATTTCTGATTTTGATCTTCTTTAGTGAGGGCGGTGATCAAGTCGTCTAGGTCCCCGTAAAGAGCTTCATGAAGTGCATGTGATGAAAAATTTATTCTGTGATCAGTAATCCTACTTTGCGGAAAATTGTAGGTTCTAATTCTCTCGCTTCTGTCTCCTGTTCCAACTTGGTTTTTTCTGTCTTGTGCGTATTTATCCTTTTCCTCTTTCTGTTTAATTTGCAGAAGCCTAGACTTTAAAACAGTCATCGCCTTATTTTTATTTTTCAATTGGGATCTTTCATCAGCACAGTACACAGTCATTCCGGTTGGTTTGTGCAAAATTTGGACAGCAGAATCAGTTGTGTTTACTCCCTGCCCTCCTGGTCCACTTGCCCGGCATACATTGATTTCTAGTTCAGCTGGATCGATTTTGATTTCCACATCCCTAGCTTCAGGAAGTACGGCTACAGTTGCAGTTGATGTATGTATTCTTCCATTAGCTTCAGTAACTGGAACGCGTTGAACACGATGAACACCACTTTCAAATTTAAGCTTGCTCCAAACATCATCCCCTTTAATTAAAAAAATTATTTCTTTAAACCCCCCTGTTTCGGAAGCACTTTGGCTTAAACATTCATTTTTCCAACCTTTATTTTCAGCCAACTTACAATACATTCGGTAAAGATCAGCTGCAAACAAGGATGCCTCTCCGCCTCCAGCCCCAGCCCGGATTTCAATAATTGTGTTTCTTCCAATGTCTGGATCTGCAGGAAGCATGGAGAGTAGAAGCTCGTTATGCAATGCATCTATGTTTTTATTAAGAAAATCAATTTCTTCTCTAGCTGTTTCAGCAAATTCAGGATCATTTAGTAATTCTGTACTTTGCTGAATATCGGTTTTTGATGTTTCAATTTTTTGGTGAAGTTCAATTATATTTTTTAATCTACTATGTTCCCTCGATATGATAGAAGCACTATTTGCATCTTTAAATAAATCGGGGTTAGCGATTTTTATTTCAAGCTCATCGAATCTCTTTAAAAAAGGTTTTATATTTGGCAAATCTACCATAGGTCTTAATCATAACAGAAGATTTTCTCTTTAAAACTAGTAAATGAACCCAAATATACAAAACCGTCAGATTCATGGGCAAAATGTTGTAGCATGCGTATGGGATTTTGATAAAACATTAATTCCGGGATACATGCAAAAGCCTCTTTTTGAGCACTTTAATGTTGATGAGAATGTGTTTTGGTCTGAAGTAAATCAACTTCCAGAATTATATTCTGCCCGCGGAATGAATGTTTCTTCAGATACTATCTATTTAAACCACCTCTTAAGTTATGTAAAAAATGGCCCTATGAGAGGTCTTACAAACCAACAACTTGAAGAAATGGGTGGAGCAATAAAGTTTTATCCAGGATTACCTGATTTCTTTTTAGAATTATCAGAAATTGCAAGAAATGAAGAATTTTCTGATTACGATTTTAAACTTGAACACTATATCATAAGCACGGGCATCTCTAAAATTATTCAAGGTAGTGAAATTGCCCCTTATGTAGATGGAATTTTTGCATGCGAATTTATTGAATCTCCATTACCGCCAAACTTTATGAGTCAAACAGAACTCTCATTACCTCTAGATTTGGAAGTTTCTCAAGTTGGCAAAACAGTAGATAATACAATTAAAACACGTTGCATTTTTGAAATTAATAAAGGTACAAACAAAAATAATAGTATAGATGTAAATTCGTTTATTCCTCATGAAGACCGTAGAATACCAATTGAGCAAATGATTTACATTGCAGATGGACCAAGCGATGTACCGGTATTTACTGTTGTTAAGCAAATGGGGGGTAAAACATATGCCGTTTACAATCCAGAAAATGAAAAAGAATTCGCTCAAACTTGCGATCTAGTTGAACGAGCAAGGGTTCATAACAATGGACCTGCAGATTATCGAAAAAATTCACCGACTTCTATTTGGATGAAACAAAAGACGAAAGAAATTCTGCGAACAATGGTTAAGAAGCGAGCCGATCAATTAAATGAACGCACAGGGAGACCACCACAACATATCCAAGACAATATTGTTGAGGGAGAAACATTTAACTCTAAGCAGGAAACTTTTTGGAAATGAATTTGTTTTTATTAAAAACTAGCTTTTCAAAAGAGTAAATTTCGAATATAAAACTATTTCCAAGATGGGGATACCAAAATGGAAAACCAAAAATTTGCTTGGGATAGAAAGTTTATCCAAAATTGAAATAAGAAAAGTCCTTTCTCTCGCTAAAAAGTTAAAGCATGAGTCTCCCGAAAATCAAAGCTATTTAGCCGGGAAGAGGATAGTTAATCTTTTTATGGAACCAAGTACGAGAACGAGGATTGCGTTTGAATTAGCCGCAAAGACTTTACATGCAGATGTAATTTCAATTGCAGAAAAATCCAGTAGTTTGACCAAGGGAGAAACCTTAAGAGATACAGCTCTAAATATTCAAGCACTAGGGGCAGATGCTATTGTATTAAGACATTCCTCGCCTGGTTCTCCCCTTTTATTATCACGAATTATTGATGTACCAATTATAAATGCAGGAGATGGTGCCCATGAGCATCCAAGTCAGGCACTACTGGATGTATACACATTAGAAGAAAAAATAGGACCTTTGGATGGAAAGAAAATAACGATCTTGGGAGATATACTTTTTAGTAGAGTTGCTAGGTCAAACTTTTGGGCACTTTCAAAAATGGGAGCAAAGGTAACTTTGGCAGGGCCTTCAACCTTAGTACCTAAGAGCTTTGAATCAATGGGAGCGATAGTATCACATGACTTAAAGGAATCTTTAGCTGATGCTGATGCTGTTATGTTACTTCGAATTCAACATGAAAGACAATCCTCTAGCCATTTTCCGTCATTAGAAGAATATACTAGGATATTTGGATTAAATAAATATCGTAGTAAATGGCTAAAGAATGATGCAGTAATTTTACACCCTGGACCAATTAACAGAGGTGTAGAGATTGATTCTGAACTCGCGGACTCAGCGAATTCAGTAATTTTGGATCAAGTTACAAATGGTGTTGCAATAAGGATGGCGATATTATGTCTATGTACTTTATCGTATAATAAGTAAATGAAGACAATTTGCTTAACGGGAGGTCGTATAATTGACCCATCCACAGAGAGTGATGAAAAAAGGGATTTATATTTTTATGATAATAAAATAATTAGTCCAAAAGACGCTAAAAACACTGAATTTATTGATGTCACGGGAAAAATAGTCTTTCCGGGTTTGGTTGATTTAAGTTGCCACATTAACGACCTAAGTGGAGGAAATTGTGAAAATATTTTTAGTATGACAAGGGCAGCAGCAGCAGGAGGTTATTCGACTGTCGTCCTTATGCCTAACTTAAACCCAATTCCTGATAATCCGGCTACAATTCAGTTTATTAATGATCAAATAAAAAAAGATGCATGCATAAATGTAAAACTTACCGGTTGTTTAACAAAAGGTTCAAATGGTAAAGCACTTGCTCCACTAGGCTCGTTAAAAAATGCTGGAGTTGTGGCTATAACTGATTCACCAACAAGTCCGCAAGATAATCAAATATTTTGTAAAGCTGTCGAATATGCATCTATGTTTGATTTACCAGTAATTGACTTACCAAGAGATCTTTCTTTATCAGAAGAAGGAAATGCCCATGATGGTCCAATAGCTCTAAAAATGGGCTTAGGTGGTTATCCGAGAATTGCTGAGGAATTATTTGTACAGCGTGCAATTTCAATATCTAGAAGTTTGAAAACAAAAGTTCATCTCTCATCCATATCCTCATTTGGTTCAGTTGATTTGATAAAGGACGCCAAAAATAAAGGTGTAATGATTACAGCAGATGTATCTCCCCAACATCTTGCTTTAACAGAATCAAAGATTTTAAACTATGATACTAATTTTAAAACAACTCCACCTCTTCGAGAAGAAGTAGATAGGAAATTTCTAATAGATGGTCTAATGAATGGTACAATTGATTGTATATCATCGTCTCATGAGCCCGTAAAAGAATATGAAAAAAATGTAGAGTATGATTTAGCACCTTCGGGTGTAACGAGCTTAGAAACAGCATTAAACATTAGCCTACAGCAATTAAGTAAACACCCAAAGTTTACTTGGATAAACTTGTTAAAGTTTATGTCGTTAAAACCTTCTGAGATCATAAAGGTTGAAGGGGGGGGGTTAGGAGTTGGATGCATTGCAAATATAGTAATATTTGATCCACTAAAAAAATGGAAATACTGTTCAGGGGAAGGAAAAAGTCGTGCTTTCAATACGCCTTTTAATAATAGTGAATTTTCCGGAAAAGTGATACAAACATATTTTAATGGTAAAGCTTCACAAAACATAACATAATTAAATAAAAAGATATGCAAAATTTGCTACATCTATTTCTTATAGTAATGTCTTTTTATCTATTTAAAAAAAAAAGCAATTAAATTTAGTAAGCATTAAAATAAACGAATGGACTATCTTATTAATCCCATCTTACTTTTTATTTGATATTGTTGATTATGCACACATATTTTTAGTAATTGTAGCACTGTTATCTTTTTTTGAATTTTTACATGAAAAAGAATTATCCTTTCTAAAATTTGAGGATTTTAAGGATAGTTTAGAAAAATTAATCATATGTTGGCCTTTGATTCTTTTAACATCTTTGTTTTCGATGTTATTGTTTAACAATCTTAAAGAGCAAGAAATTGTAACAAAATTAAAAACGGATTTGAGTATTTCTTTATTGGTTAGTAGTATAATAATTGCACCAATACTAGAAGAGATTTTTTTCAGAAAATTTGTTTACCGAATCATCAAGAAGAAATTTGGTTTCTTAATGAGTGCCATAATTGCATCCCTGATGTTTAGTGTTATACATTACAATTTATACTCTTTTGGAACCCTTTTTTTACTAGGCATTATTTGCACTATTAAATACGAAAATACTGGGCGAATTATTCACCCTATATTAATACACTCATTTTTTAATTCTACAATGGTATTATTCAGTTTAATAAGATAAATGAAGGAAGATATGATATTTCATTCTTATTCAGTTAACGATACTGAAAATATCGCTGAATTTATTTCCGAAAAGATAATTAATAATTCATGTATTTATATCTCTGGTGAGGTCGGTACAGGAAAAACTTACCTATCAAAATTTATAGCAAATTATTTTGATATTAATGATTTAAACAGTGCTAGTTACACAAAGGTATCTTCCTTTAAAGGAACATTAAATATTATTCATTGTGATTTCTACAATATTAAGCCAAATCAAAATTTTATTGAAACTGAAATATTGCCAAATTTAATAGCACCGTGGATTTTAATCGTCGAATGGCCTCACATGTTTTATGAAATAGAATGCAATCAATTAATTCATATCAAATTAGAAGTTACTGGTGATTACTCGAGGAAAATTTCACTCACTTGCTTTAAGCAATAATTATTGATGAATCTGAAAATTCTCTTAAATAACCTTCTTTAACTAAAAACTTTATTTCAAGTAATACAGTTTCTTTAGTAGCATTAATTTCATTTATCGTTTCAAGTAAGGTTTTCTTTTTAGTTAATGGATGTCTTTTAACTTGAATAATTATTTTTTTACTTAGCTCCGATAATACATCAAAATCACAAATTTTATTTTTTATCCATGTTGCATATGTCTTTTTGTTAATTTTTATCAAATGAAAACCAGACTGTTTTAATGCGATTATTATGTTTTTATACAATAAATTCTTTATATCTATTTTTGAAAAATTAATTTCGACATTAAATTTTAGTGACTGTATTTGTTCGTAATTCAATTTTAATGTATCTTGTTCATAAAAGTAAAAAGCACTCTTATTTTCCGATATATCTTTTTTAATATCCATTAAAGTATATGATTTATTAACTTTATTTCTTTTCGTGAAACGGTGTTTTAATTTCTTTTTATTTTGAAAATCGCTTATTTCATTGGTATCTTTTATGGTTTCCAATTTTTTACAATACTTCTCAAAATCCATTACAATATTATTTTCATGAATATGCTCAAATACATATCGTTCAAAATCATGATAACTTTTCGGAGGGAGCAATTGGTTTGTTTTTGGACATTTTAACATATTGTCAAAATTTGGTAATTTATTATCATCTTCAATTACCTTTTTTTCAAAAAATTCTCCTATTTGGTATTTTGTTACATAAGATATTAAAGTCTCTTTTTT
>MDTB01082525.1_pt1 | contig 12898 bp, 12 predicted proteins | sample 811161 | NCBI WGS metagenome assembly MDTB01 (sample SAMN05326650, study PRJNA326480) | marine metagenome | isolation source: seawater | place: Mediterranean Sea | collected 2009 | reverse complement strand
GAGTTGCCAAAGCAAAAAATTACTAAGCCGAACTTCTCCACCGGTTCGGATTAAAAGATCAGGATCAGGTAATCCGTAGGTGCTCAGCGAACGATTGAGGTGTTCTTCGTCTATCTCGTCGGGGCGAATCCGGCCGGCAACACAGGACTCCGCCAAATGGCGTGCCGCTATTGCGAGTTCCCGACGCGATCCATAATTCAAAGCGATCGTTAACGTCATTGACTCATTGTCAGACGTCCGATCCTGTGCTTTACCAATGGCATCCTTAACTTTACTGCCAAAGGACTCGGCGTCTCCGATTACATTCAGTCGCACCCCATTGGCATGCAGGCGATCCAGCTCTTTTTCCAACGAGAACGCAAGCAACTGAGTTAAAAATCCAACTTCTTCCGTGGGCCGTTTCCAGTTTTCACTACTGAACGCGAACAACGTGAGATAGGGAATACCTGCGCTGCCGCACAGTGATGTTGCCGTGCGAGCGGCATCAACCCCGCGACGATGGCCCTGAACCCGGGCTTGGCCGCGGGCTCTCGCCCACCGCCCGTTACCATCCATAATGATCGCGACGTGTTGGGGAAGACTTTCTTGCGAGGATTCTGAACCTGCACAAGCCCTTTGTCCCGACGCCTGATTTGAAGGGCTTTTCAAACTCAGACCTCCATAACCTCGGCTTCCTTTTCCTCGACGAGGGCGTCAATCTTTGCTACCGAATGGTCAGTAAGTCCCTGTATCTGGGTCTCTGCCCGCTTCTCATCGTCCTCACCGATCATTTTTTCTTTGACCATCTCCCGAAGATCCCCCAAGGCGTCACGACGGATGTTCCGTATCGCTATCTTGCCGTTTTCTCCCTCATGACGCACTAATTTTGTCATTTCCTTGCGCCGCTCTTCGGTTAACGCCGGTAACGGGATCCGAATTACTTCGCCGGCGGTGACGGGATTGAGTCCAAGATCGGACTCGATAATTGATTTTTCGATAATCGGGATCATATTCTTCTCCCACGCCTGAATGACTAACGTTCTGGCGTCACCGACGCTGACCGTAGCCGCCTGGGCTACAGGAACAGTACTGCCGTAGTAATCGACCTGGATGTGATCCAGTAGTGCGGTACTCGCCCGTCCTGTCCTGATTCGGGAGAATTCTGACGCGACTGATTCAGCGCTTTTACCCATCCGTACTTTTGCATCCGCTAGAATTTCGTCAATCATGATGATCCTCCTGATGCGTCAACCAGTGTGCCAACAGACTCCCCGCTGACCGCCCGAGCGAGATTTCCCTTGATCCCAAGATCAATGACCCGGACCGGCAGTGCGTGATCGCGACACAACGTGAAGGCGGTCGAATCCATTATCTTTAGTTGATGAGCAATTGCGAAATCATAATTTATGTGGCCATATCGCACAGCATTCGGATCAACTTCGGGGTCCCGATCGAATACCCCGTTAACCCGGGTAGCTTTAATCACCATGTCCGCATTCAACTCCAACGCTCGCAGGCATGCAGTCGTGTCTGTCGTGAAAAAGGGATTTCCTGTGCCTCCCGCGAGCAAAACGATGAGTCCCTGCTCGAGGTAGTCCTGAGCAATATGCGGGTCGTAGTGTTCCAGTATTCCGCCTACAGGGAAGGCGCATAAAGTCTTGGCCACCATTCCTTGAGTTCTAAAAGCGTCTCGCAGAGCAAGGGCATTCATCGCAGTCGCCAGCATTCCAATCCGGTCGCCTGTGACCCGCTTTATGACTGACGGCAATTCGCCACCACCTCGGAAAAAGTTGCCTCCACCGACAACCACTGCCAGACCGGAACTTACGGCGTGGGCATGCTTTAATTCTTGGCAGACTGTATCCAGACGATCATTGCAAAAGCCTGTGCCGGCGTCGCCGCCTAGGTATTCCCCAGAGAGTTTGACGAGAAAACGGCTGCGCACCCTCTCACCGCCCTCGTCCATGGGTCAACCTCCCTGCGCCTGAGCCATAACCTCCGCAACAAAGTCATCAGAGCGTTTCTCGAGGCCTTCCCCTACCTCGAAACGGGCCATCGACACAACGGAGGCCTTTTGACCTGAAAGCAACTCCCCGACCGACTGATCCGGATTTTTAACAAAAGGCTGCCCCACAAGGGTATTTTCCTTCAGGAACTTTTTAATCCTGCCAGTCACCATCTTCTCGACGATCTCCGGCGGTTTCCCACTTTCTGCCGCTTGTGCTGTATAGATATCGCGTTCTTTATGTAGGAGTTCATCCGGCATTCCCGACTCGTCGATACAAAGAGGCCGACTCGCTGCTACATGCATAGCAATATCCCGGCCAAGATCTGCCCCGGTCGAAGCCCCCATCCGGATGATCACCCCTATTCTTGAGCCATGCACATAACCTGCCAACTCTCCCGGACCCGCTTGGATGACCTCGAAGCGCCGAAGTGAGATATTTTCACCAATTTTTGCGATCAATTCTTGACGGGTCACTTCTACGATTGCACCCCCGGCCAACTTTAATTGAGCGGCATCCTCGACAGAATCCGGCCGGTGCTCAAGAAGAGTACTGGCAAGTTGATTTGCAAAGTCCTTAAAGGAGTCATCTTTGGCTACAAAGTCTGTTTCACAGTTCAGCTCAACCAGAATAGCCGCGGTCCCTGCATCGTTGATGGCAAATGCTATGACCCCTTCCGCCGCGATACGCCCAGACTTCTTTTCCGCACTCGCGGCGCCTTTCTTCCTAAGTAGCGCGATGGCGTCATCGAGGTCGCCATCCGTTTCGGTCAAGGCCTTCTTGCACTCCATCATCCCGGCACCGGTTAGCTCCCGGAGTGCTTTGACCTCACTGGCTGTTACTGGCATTTTGCTTCCTCGATTAATATTGGACGGATTGATCTGACTAGGCTTTAGGACATTTTCGAGGCGCCGGGATCGTTCTGTCCGCTCTCTGAATGCTCGGGAATCGCTGGGGCTCCGAATTTGTCGACCCGATCAGCAGCATCGGTCGACGAACTCACTTCTGCGGCCTCCTCTACAGAGCCTGCCTTCTCGGCAGGCGCTCCGGCCTCTACCGGTACACCGGGCGCGAGGTCAGCATTCTCCAGTTCGCTCGCAGCTTCTTCGGAGACCTCAACGTAGTCATCCGCATCTCCTTGTATTACTGGCGCAGCAGCCACCTTCGCTTCAATAATGGCATCTGCCGCACCCTGAAGGTACAGTCGGATCGCGCGGATCGCGTCGTCGTTACCCGGAATCAGGTAATCAATTCCCTCGGGCGAACTATTGGTATCACAGACTCCCACTACCGGGATCCCAAGCTTCCGCGCCTCGGATACCGCAATCCGCTCATGATCCACATCGATCACGAACAAAGCATCTGGCAAACCTTTCATTTCCCGGATACCTGACAGACTACGATTCAGCTTAGCCCGCTCGCGCTCGAGCATTAGTGTCTCTTTCTTGGTTAGCCCCATGGTGGCCCCGGTAGAAACCATCTCGTCGAGTTCTACCAGACGCGCAATCGAATTCTTCACGGTCTTGAAATTGGTGAGCATTCCCCCCAACCAGCGATGGTCCACGTACGGGCAATTGCACCGAGTTGCCTCTTCGCGAACGATCTTCCCCGCCTGCCGTTTGGTTCCTACAAACAGAATCTTGCGACGATCCGCCGTTACACTTCCAAGGAAATTCAAGGCCTCGCGGAACATCGGCAAAGTCTTTTCCAAGTTGATAATGTGGATTTTGTTGCGGGCCCCAAAAATGTACGGGCCCATCTTGGGGGACCAGAACCGGGTCTGGTGGCCAAAATGCACGCCAGCCTCAAGCATCTGGCGCATAGAAACGTCAGTCATAATTTACTCCCTTTGGGTTGTTGTTCAGTGCGGTCGAGGGCGCCGACCCAGAAATTCAGTTTCCGGGCACCCGGGCGCTCATGGAAGGGACTGCACCAGGATTAGGGCGCGATATTCTACTCCAGGCGCTCTTTCCGTGCCACCCAGGCCCGGGTGGCAGCCACATCCGTTGGACTACGAGGCGAAGACCCCGGTTCGTCTAGAATCTAGCCACACCCATCAGGATAACTATGGCTATTCATCTTAAGACCGCAGACGACCTCTCCCGCATGCGTACAGCTGGGCGACTCACCCGCGACGTATTGGATATGATCGGTCCTCATGTCCAACCCGGCGTTTCAACGCTAGAACTCGACGACCTCTGTCACGATTTTATCGTGAATACCCTGGATGCCGTCCCTGCCCCGCTAAATTACCGCGGCTTTCCCAAGTCTATCTGTACCAGCGTAAACCATGTGGTCTGTCACGGAATACCGGGCGAGAAACGACTCAAGCGAGGCGACATAGTAAATATCGACATCACCGTGATTAAGGACGGCTTCCACGGGGATGCGAGTCGCATGTTTACCGTAGGTGAGCCGTCAATTCTGGCAAGCCGGCTGATTGATACGACAAAAGAATGTCTTGAGTTAGGGATCGCCGCAGTCGTTCCTGGGGCCCGCTTAGGGGATATCGGCTCAAGAATTCAGGCCTGCGCAGAGTCGCGAGGGTTCTCAGTGGTTCGCGAATACTGTGGCCACGGAATCGGCCGCGGTTTCCATGAAGATCCCCAGGTCCTGCACTATGGGACGGCAGGAGAAGGTCTTGAAATCGTACCGGGCATGACGTTCACCATCGAACCGATGATCAATGCCGGAAAACAACATACTCGCCTTTTATCGGACGGGTGGACGGTTGTCACTAAGGACCACTCTCTAAGCGCTCAATGGGAACACACTCTCGCTGTTACGGACTCTGGTGTCGAGGTTTTAACGGGAGAAACGTGATGTGTTCAGCCGTTGAACTGGATCCATAGTCTTGGCCGGTCGTTCTTTGAAGCTCAAGTACGATGCCGAAAAGGAGCCCTCCATCGGTCTATGCAAAGCCCAACTGGAGGAGGCCAGGAAACAACTGTCCACTGCACACGCCGCAAAGGTCCCACCACACTCCCTCCTCTGGGCATACAGTCAGTTCATCGACGACTTTCTTTTGCACCTCTGGGGCGCTCTGGTTGGTGCTAGCGTCGGACAAAATCAGTTGTCGCTCATTGCAGTTGGAGGTTATGGGCGGAAGGAACAGCACCCGGGCTCTGATATTGATCTCCTGATTCTGCTCGCGCGAGACGCCTCCAGCGACGAGATCAGCCAGATCGAGCACTTTGTCCGCTTCCTCTGGGATAGCGGCCTACAAGTGGGTCATAGCACGCGCACGCTCAAGGAGTGCGTCCGATTGGCTCGAGCAGATATCACCGTTGTAACGAATCTGATGGAGGCCCGTCATCTGGCCGGCCCTGCTGAATTACTTTCTCGCCTCAACAATCAAATCGGGCCCACGCGCATGTGGTCCCCACAAAAGTTTTTTGAGGCGAAGCGCCAGGAACAGGTTAATAGGCACCTGCGCTATGGGGATACAGCCTATAACCTCGAGCCTCACATCAAAGAGGGCCCGGGAGGTCTTCGGGATATCCAAACTATTCAATGGGTTGGCCATCGTTATTTCGGGACACCCGACTTGAAAAAACTCTCAGACGAAGGTTTCCTCACGGACCCCGAAGTGGCTGAACTCCTCAAGGGCCGAGACCTATTATGGCGCCTGCGCACCGCGCTCCATCTTTTGACCGACCGACCTGAAGACAGACTACTCTTTGATTACCAGCGAGAGATTGCCCATCAGTTTGGTTATCGGGATGGGGCGCAACTTGCAGTTGAGAAACTGATGAAGCGCTACTTTCGGACGGTGAAAGAGCTTCGGGTACTCAATGAGATCCTTCTACAACACTTTGAGGAGGCCATTCTCCATTCTCGGAAAAAACAAACTACTGTGATCAACCGGCGGTTTAGATCCATTGACGGTTTGCTGGAAGTCTCGCACCCGGAGGTCTTTAAGCGTCAGCCTTTTTCACTCATGGAGGCTTTCTTGCTGCTTACGCAGACGCCCGAGGTCCGGGACTTTCGGGGCAACACCGTCCGACTGATCCGAACAAACATAACACTGATCGATGGCGCGTTCCGGAAAGACATTCGGTGTCGATCGTTATTCATGGAGATCATGAAGTCTCCAAGTGGCCAAACGAAGGCTCTTCGGAAAATGGACGCTTACGGTGTGCTCGGCGCTTATCTCCCGGCCTTCGGTAGGGTCGTCGGACAAATGCAGCATGACCTCTTCCACGTGTACACCGTTGACGCGCACCTTCTTTTTGTACTCAGAAACCTTCGCCGGATGGATATCTCAAAACATGACGACGAATTGCCAGAGTGCAGTCGTTTAATGCAGGGCTTGTTCAAGAAACACCGTCTCTATCTGGGCGCCCTATTCCATGACATCGGCAAAGGCCGTGGTGGTGATCACTCAACACTCGGAGAACGTGACGCACTCCGATTCTGTCGCGCGCACGACCTCAGTGAATATGATGCGGCCTTTGTCGCCTGGCTAGTGCAAGCCCATCTTAAGATGTCGTGGGTGGCGCAACGCCAGGATATCTCAGATCCCGAAGTGATCAATCAGTTTGCAGCCCAGGTAGGTGACCAGGAGCGGCTCGATAACCTTTATCTGCTTACGGTTGCTGACATGCGAGGAACGAGCCCAAAGGTGTGGAATGATTGGAAAGGCAAGCTCCTGAATGACCTTTACCACGACACAAGTCGGGCGCTGCGCAGAGGCAAAGGCCAACTTCTCCAGGCCGAGGACAAAATCCAGGACATTCAGCAGGAGAGCCTCCAACTGCTCGGAAATCACCAGGTCGAGACGGTCACCCGGCTCTGGACGCAGTTTGATCAAGACTACTTTCTTCGAAATGTCCCGGAGTCTCTGGCGTGGCATGCACGGCTATTACTGGAAAAAAGTGCTGCAGATTTCCCGCTGGTAGACACTCAAGTCGATGCTGGCTCAGGGACGACGCGCTTTTTGATTTGCAGTCCCGATTCTGAGGACCTACTCTGCCGCATCACTGCAGGATTGGACCGTCTTGGCATGAACATCGTCGACGCCCGGGTGCATCGACTGCACTCCAATCTTGTCATTATGGTCTTCGTCGTTCTCGCGGCAAAACATGAAAACACTCGGCAATTTGAACTCGATGGCGTGGTGGAGCGCCTGCGTTCACATCTTTTGTCCCACGACTGGGAACTGCCTTCACGGCGAGCCCGGGTACCCAGAGCATTGAAGCATTTCCCCATCCAGACCACTGTCCGATTCTCTGATTCAGAGGCGCAGGAAGCGGTAACCGTGATGGAAGTAGTAGCTCAGGATAGGCCGGGGCTCCTGCTACAGGTTGCAAAGGCATTGCTTTCCTGCAAAATACACCTCGTCAACGCCAAGGTCGGGACCTTTGGCGCTCGAGCGGAAGACATTTTCTACATTACAGACCGTGATGGCCTAGCGCTAGTCGATCCGGCACAACGCGACTGCGTAGAAAAGCAAATCTGCACTGCGTTACCCTGACTATAGGCTACCTTTCACGTGGGGCACGGACTGAGATACTTATGAGTACTGCACAAGAAGTTATCGAATCGGCATTTGAAGAACGATCGGCGCCTGAGGTGGTCAATAGGCCCGGGCTGCGAGAGGCCGTCGCTGAAACCATGGAACAATTAAACGCTGGAACGCTCCGCGTTGCCGAACCTGTTCGCGGAGAATGGGTCGTTCACCAATGGGCTAAGAAAGCGGTCTTACTGTCTTTCTTACTTCAAGAAAATCGGGTAATCGACGCCGACGACACGCGTTATTTCGACAAGGTGCCAGGCAAGTTCGATAACTTCACGCACAGCGATTTTGTCTCGGGAGGCTACCGTGTGGTGCCTCCCGCGATGGTGCGTCACGGAGTGTATATCGGCGAGCGGGTGGTCTTGATGCCAAGCTATGTCAACATCGGAGCCTATGTCGATGACGGCACCATGGTAGATACCTGGGCCACGGTGGGTTCCTGTGCGCAGATCGGCAAAAACGTCCACCTCTCTGGCGGCGTCGGTATCGGTGGCGTCCTCGAGCCACTCCAGGCTTCTCCGACTATCATCGAGGATGATTGCTTCATTGGCGCTCGTAGTGAAGTCGTTGAAGGAGTTATTGTCGAGCGGGGTTCGGTTTTGTCGATGGGGGTGTATATCGGTCAGAGTACCCGAATATTGAACCGTGAGTCGGGTGAGATCACATATGGCAGAGTGCCTGCCGGCTCGGTGGTGGTCTCGGGTACGATTCCCGCCAAGGACGGCACCCATAGCCTTTATTGCGCTGTCATCGTCAAACAGGTAGATGAGAAGACACGCGCCAAGGTAGGAATCAACGAACTTCTACGCGACGTGTAGGGCGTTCTAGGTCCACCCAATCCCTCGCCCCCGTCATTTTGTATCCGACGCATAGCGCTTGAAGAAAGGTTAAACCTCGGCTCGAAAGTCTGAAATGAGTGCATGAAGCTCGGAGACGGACTGAAGCGCTGATACCGTGAGGCCTGCAGCCATCGATCCTGGTCCAAGTTTGTTTGCAGCCGGGGCAATAAGATGGTCAAACCCCAGTTTTGCAGCTTCTGTTGCTCGCTCCTCCCCCCTCGGTACCGGCCGTACTTCCCCGGAGAGTCCCATCTCTCCAAAGAATGCTGTTTTCCGGTGGATAGGGTTGTCAGAAAAACTTGAGATTAATGCCGCGGCTACCGCAAGATCGGCTGCCGTCTCGACCACGCGCAACCCTCCGGCAATATTGACGAAGACGTCCTGATCCAGCAAATTGATGGCAGCATGCCTGTGGAGAATCGCTAATAACATGTTCAGGCGATGCCCTTCATACCCCACGCTGAGACGACGAGGGTTTCCAAGCGAGCTTCGATCCACCAGCGCCTGCACCTCGATCAGCATGGGACGCGAGCCGTCCTGACTGGCAAAAACAGCCGTACCTGGAGACAGAATATTTGCGCCCGACAGGAAGATTGCGGAAGGGTTTTTCACAGGCTTGAGTCCCGATGCCGTCATCGCAAACACTCCCACCTCATTGACCGAGCCGAATCGGTTCTTCCAAGCACGTACCAGTCGGTAACGACTGGTGGCGTCACCTTCAAAATAGAGAACGGTGTCGACCAGATGTTCTAACGTCTTGGGTCCGGCGAGTGCACCCTCTTTGGTAACGTGCCCAATTAGAATGAACGCGATGCCACGCCGTTTTGCCTCCCCAACCAGACGCTCCGCACACTCGCGCACCTGCCCCACGCTCCCGGGGCCCGAATCGAGTGTTTGGGTACTGAGCGTCTGCACTGAATCGACCACCAGCACTTTGTAATCTCGGTTGTCTAGTTCGCCAAGAATGTTTTCTAGGCGACCATCACAGAATGCATGAAGCTCCTGCTCGTCTAGCCCAAGCCGCTGGTAGCGCAGAGCTAATTGTTCAAGGGACTCCTCCGCACTGATATAAAGAGTCTCGTAGGATGTGGAGAGCATGCCAAGGGCCTGTAGCGCAAGGGTGCTTTTGCCAATCCCGGGCTCGCCGCCCAAGAGCACTACCGAGCCCGGGACGATACCTCCTCCAAGCACCCGGTCCAGTTCGGTGAGCCCTATCTGGTAGCGCTTAGTTCCCCCTGTCGGAACATCAGACAGTTTTTGAGGCCCCTGGTTTACCGGACTCTGTTGGAGCGTCCCGACACCGGATCTAGAAAGCTCCAGTGAGTTCCAAGTACCACAGGTCGCACATTGACCTACCCACTTGTGGCTCTTGGCTCCGCATTTATTACAGAGGTATAGCGATTCGTCTCGGGTTTTCGCCATGATTTAATTTAAAACTGACGATATGCGCCAATGCTTCGAGACCGCCCTGGGCCAAAACAGGGCATGTTAAGCGTCGAAGGCTAGGGGTTATTCAGAACCTCTGATCGTCGAAGGCAGGAGTGTAGCTCTCAAATCGAGTGTACTCACCCAAGAATGTCAATCGTATTGTCCCGGTTGGGCCGTTACGTTGTTTTGCAATAATGATCTCGGCCGTACCTTTTTCAGGACTGTCCTCGTTATAGACCTCGTCGCGGTATATAAAGAGAATAAGGTCGGCATCCTGTTCTATAGCGCCTGACTCGCGCAGGTCTGACATGATAGGGCGCTTGTTCGGTCGCTGCTCCAGCCCGCGATTTAACTGAGATAGCACGACAACCGGGACCCGCGACTCCTTGGCGATCACCTTTAACGCTCGGGTAATGTTCGCGACCTCTACGGCACGATTCTCACTGTTGTCCCCTGTCTGCATTAACTGCAGATAGTCGACGATCACCATCCCAAGATGCCCATGTTCGCGAACGAGGCGCCGGATTCGGGAGCGCAGTTCCAGCGGTGTCAGCGCGGGCGTGTCATCTACAAAAATAGGCGCCTGGTCCAGAAGCCCCATTGCAGAGGTCAGCCGCGGCCAATCCTCCTGATGCAGTTGTCCGGTACGGATACGATGAGCGTTAATACGGCCGAGTGAGGCCAGCATCCGCATCGCCAACTGTTGCCCAGGCATTTCCATGCTGAAAACAGCAACGGGAAGCTTAGCGCCGACCGCTGCGTTCTCGGCAATATTCATTGCTAACGAGGTCTTACCCATCGACGGCCTTCCCGCAACTACCACCAGGTCTGCCTCCTGGAGTCCTGAAGTCAAGGCATCGAGATCTTTAAAACCGCTTGCCACTCCGGTGATTCCCTCTTTTGATTCATAGAGCTCCTCAATTCGGTCCACCGCTTGCGTCAACAAACCCTGGATGGGCCTAAAACCCAGAGAGGTCCTCCGGTCCGAGTCCGAAATCTCAAATACCGCCTTTTCGGCAAAATCGATCAGTGCGCCGATCTCTAGCCCTTCGGGCTGATAGGCCTTTTCAGAAATATCACTTGCGGCCCCGATTAGCGACCGGAGGACGGACCGCTCTTTTACAATCCTTGCATAGGCGGCGAGATTGGTGGTTCCCGGGGTCCGGTTGGCTAGCTCACCAAGATAAGCAAGGCCGCCAGCCGACTCGAGCGTTCCATTATTCTTAAGCCACTCAGAACTTGTCACGACATCTACGGCCTGACCGGCCTCGTGCAGAGCATGGATTGCCGAAAATATTTCCCGGTGTGCCCTAGTGTAGAAGTCGTCAGCGCGTACTGTTTCCGCCACCTCATCCCACCGGCGGGAATCGACGAGGAGGCCCCCTAGAACCGATTGCTCAGCTTCAGGGGCCTGGGGCGGAATTCGAGGTCCGGTGGAGACTGCGCTCAATGTAGGCGTCATCTGCGGCATAAAGACTAAATCCCGTCGCCAGGCGTTGGAGGCTTGTTCGAGGGAACTATTGTAGACAAGCTATGACTGCATTTACAGCACCTAGAAAAATCCAATGGAAAGACGGCCGAATGCAGTGCGTCCGGGCCGAAGCGCCCGGAATTTTATGGCCGCAATAAAGAGAAATCAGAAGGCCGGGGTGCTCTCTTCGTCGCTGTTTGACTCAGGAGGATCGATACTCTCTGCGGCCTCAGGTACGTTTTCCGCCTCCACGACCACTTGGATAGTGGACTGTGTTTCCGGATGCAGAATGATTGCTACCGAATGCTCCCCCACGGTCTTGATAGGGCCTTCTGGCATTGAAACCTCTGACCGTTGGATGGCAATGTCGAGCGCCTGCAGCAAGTCGGCAATATCACCAGGGCTCACCGACCCAAACAGTTTGCCCTCTTCTGCGACAAGTCTTTTTACGGTTAGCCGCTCGGGCAACAGCGCGACTTTGGCCTCCGCTGCCTCTCGGCGCTCGGAGTCTAGCTTCGCAAGTTCCCGACGGCGCGACTCAACCTCTTCTTTCGCGTCCGCACTTGCCGACATCGCTTTACCCTGCGGGATAAGATAGTTTCGGCCGTATCCTGCCTTAACATTAACAATGTCCCCAAGATCGCCGAGGTTCTGGATTTTCTCAAGAAGAATCAGTTCCATGATGCGTCCTCAGTGCTGGTCACTATACGGTAGCAATGCCAAAAATCGCGCCCGCTTAACGGCAGTCGCGAGTTGACGCTGGTAACGGGCTTTGGTGCCAGTATTCCGACTGGGCATAATCTTTCCAGTCTCGGTGATATAGGCTTTCAGCGTATCAAGATCTTTGTAGTCGATCTCATCCACCCCGAGCGCGGTGAAACGGCAGTACTTCCGTCGCTTGCTCATGCGATTCATGTTGATTTCTCCTCAGGGTCGTCCTGCGCCTCTACGTTACTTGGTGCAACATTCTCCACCTCGTCACTGGCGCCTGCGGAGGTATTGTTGCCGTCGTCGCCGTCGTCTGCGCTCGCCTCCGAGGTCTTTGCCTTATCAACAGACGAATCAGGCGCATCCGACACGGAGCTTGTAACCACTTCTGCAGTATCGTCATCGTCGCTTCCTGAGTCGTCCTCCACAAGCAACGAAGCCGCGGTGACGGCTGAGTCTCGACGGATCACCAAATTTCGAAGGACGGCATCACTGAACTTGAACATGCTCGTGATTTCATCAATCGTCGGCTGATCACACTCGATATTCATTAGGACATAATGCGCCTTATGCACTTTCCCAATGTTGTAAGCAAGATGACGGCGGCCCCAGTCTTCAGAACGATGAACGTATCCGCCATTGCCTTCGATTAAGCTCTGGTATTTGTCGACCATTGCGCCGACCTGCTCGCTCTGGTCAGGATGGACCAGAAAGACGACTTCATAATGTCGCATTTATTTCTCCTTTCGGTTTGTAGCTCCCCAAACAATTGGTGGAGCAAGGAGCACGCGCTGTTGCGCTGCGGGGGCGAGAGTTTAGCCGGAGGTCTTCGTGGCCGCAAGTCTGACGCCGCAGGCCTGCCCACTGGAAATCACTTTACAGCCCGGTTCTCAACCAGTTCTTCGACCACTGCAGGTTCAGCAAGGGTCGAGGTGTCGCCCAAGTTCTC
>MDTB01078656.1_pt1 | contig 12899 bp, 11 predicted proteins | sample 811161 | NCBI WGS metagenome assembly MDTB01 (sample SAMN05326650, study PRJNA326480) | marine metagenome | isolation source: seawater | place: Mediterranean Sea | collected 2009 | reverse complement strand
CTCCTGGCATTCCTCCTGGCATTCCTCCTGGCATTCCTCCTGGCATTCCACCTGGCATTCCACCTCCACCGCCTTCACCTTGGTATCCTTTAGCCATAAGAGGCATAATTGCATCTTCTAATTCTTTTTTCTTTTCTTTGAAGGCATCAATATCTGCATCATGATTTTCATCCAACCATGAAATACCATCAGTAACTAATTTTTCTACTGTTTCTTTATCATCTCCAAGTTTTTTACCAAATTCTTCCTCATTAATACTATTTTTAACGCCATAAAGATAGCTTTCCAATCCATTACGTTCTTCAATCTTTTCTCTCAATTTTTCATCTTCTTCGGCAAATTCTTCAGCTTTTTGTACCATTGCTTCGATATCTTCCTTTGAAAGTCGACCTTTATCATTAGTAATTGTAATATTATTTTTCTTATTAGTAGATTTATCTTCAGCGGTTACATTTAGAATACCATTAGCATCAATATCATATGTGATTTCAATTTGAGGTACCCCACGCGGAGCTGGAGGAATACCATCTAATTGAAAATCTCCAAGTTTATTGTTATCACGGGTCAATGTCCTTTCACCCTCATAAACTTGAATTAATACACCTGGTTGATTATCAGCATAAGTTGAAAATGTCTGTGATTTTTTAGATGGAACTGTAGTATTTCTTGGAATAAGTTTAGTCATCACACCACCTGATGTTTCAAGTCCCAAACTCAACGGTGTTACATCTAAAAGAAGTAATTCATCAAGTTTTTCATCTACATTTCCAGACAAAATAGATGCTTGAACAGCTGCTCCATATGCTACAGCTTCATCTGGATTAATAGATTTATTAAGTTCTTTGCCATTGAAAAACTGTGAAATTAAATTTTGTACCTTTGGGATACGTGTTGAACCACCCACCAATACCACTTCGTGAATTTCATTTTTAGAAGTTTGAGCATCCCTCAAGACTTTTTCTACAGGTTCAATACATTTTCTGAAAATATGACTACAAATACTCTCAAATTTAGCACGTGTAATCTTGTCAGTATAATCAATACCTTCATACAAGGAATCCAATTCAATATTTGCCGTAGTTGATGAAGAAAGAGTACGTTTAGCGCGTTCACATGCAGTTCTCAATCTACGCATTGCCCTTGTATTAGATGTAATGTCTTTACGATTTTTTTTCCTAAATTCTTGTACAAAGTAATTTACCATTTGCGTATCAAAATCCTCACCTCCAAGATGAGTATCTCCAGCGGTAGCTTTAACTTCAAAAATACCATCATCTATTGACAAAAGTGATACATCAAATGTACCACCGCCCATATCAAAGATCAATACATTTTTCTCACCTTCTTTTTTATCAATTCCATATGCAATTGCTGCTGCAGTTGGTTCATTAATAATACGTAATACATTGAGTCCCGCGATTTTACCTGCGTCTTTTGTTGCTTGACGTTGTGAATCATTAAAATATGCGGGTACTGTTATAACAGCGTCAGTAACTTTATCACCTAAATAGCTTTCAGCAATTTCTTTCATGTGCCCAAGTACCATCGCTGAAATTTCTTCGGGCTGTAGCACTTTTTTATCATCTTTATAATCTACCTCAATCACTGGTTTATCAGATCTATTAATAATTTTATATGGATAATGTTTCATATCTTCTTGAACAGTACTATCGTCAAATCGCCGCCCAATAAGTCGTTTTGCGTCAAATACAGTATTATTAGGATTAGTATTGACTTGGCTTTTTGCTGCATCACCAATAAGCCTTTCAGTCTTATTAAATGAAACATATGAAGGAGTAGTTCTATTTCCTTGGTCATTAGCTATAATTTCAACATTGCCATTTTTATATACACCAACGCAGCTGTAAGTAGTTCCGAGATCAATTCCGATTGCTTGTTTTGTCATTGTTATAGGTACTAAGAGAAATCTTTAAATCTATATAATCAAATTTTTTTTTTATTATTTATTCAGTAAAGCTTAAGTTGGATTCTTCCATTTACCCATTTCTTCAGAACTTTCTTCACCAATAGTTTCTTCATTCATTAATTGAATCTCATATTTCAATTTATTTTTATCCTTAAGATTACGCAACATAAGTATTTTTATTGCCTCTTCACGTGCCTTATTCATTATTTCTCTACGTTTAGGTTCTTTTATTACTTCAAGCAGTCCTTCTTTAACATCATCCTCCGTGTCATTACAACTCATATCGTGTACATAACATTTAAATTGACATCTGGTACATTTGGCTATAAATTCTTTATATTTTTGTTTAACTTCTTTTTTAAATTTTTTCTTGTTTAGTTTTTTTAGTGGATTTCTATATTTTTTGTTTTCTTTCATTAATTTAGATGTGGTTGCTTTTACCCATTCATTTTGTAAATCTTTGATACCCTTGCTATCTAAATTTTTTTTTATAGTTTGTGAAGATAACTCGTCCACTGCTGCTTGTTGCTTGCTTGCTGGTTTACGGTTTTTTTTTCTATCAATCATTTTTTGTAATTCTTTTTGATTTTCTTTTACAGAACGCATATTTTTCATGACTTCTTTCTTTTGTTCAGATTTATTTTTACTCTTACCAAGTAATATTTGACGATTATTTAGATTATTGTCAGTATAAGATTCATTATTATACCAGTTATACATATTTTTATATTTATCCTTATCAAGTATTGATGCTTCTAATTTTAAATGTTGTATATCATTAAATGTATCATTTATAGCCTTAATTATAGGTTTTTTATTAAAATTATCCAATGATTTATAAATTACCCTAAAACATTCAATTTTAGAACGTTTTTGTAGACAATTTAGGAGTATTAATAAAAATATTATCCCGATTATTATCCATATAATATTCATCTTACATTATATAGATATTATTTTATTATGGTGTTTTTGTCATGTTATTAAAATCTGATTGCATATTTTTGTTTATTTCCATATTTTTCTTCCTGGTACGTTCTTCAGATTTCAATTTTCTTTTGTACCACTCGTGCATTTTATCATATTTTGATGCAATTTTTTTATTTTTTCTTATTAAATAGCTTAATTGTGCGACTTCTTCATCTATCCTATTGATCGCTTTAAAAATCTGTTCTTTATTAGCATTGGCTCTCAGTATTTTATATTGATTCCTATAAGTTTCATATATATTATTTTTTTGTACTACTACTAGTAATATTATAGCAAGGAGTATAAGGTAATGCATATCTAATATATAAAAATAAAATTATTTACATCATTCTAAATTTTGATTGAGTTTTAATGTTGTTTTAATCTTTTTAATAGTTTCTAATCTATCAAAACAAAATTTGTATATATGTGTTACATAATTTTCATTATTAACAAGTTTTGCATATAATGTATCATATATTTCGTCATAATTTTCACTATCTATTTGCTTATTAGTTTCAATAAAATGTTTACAAATAGTAATACATGCTTCTACAAGATTATCTTCAGATATCTCATAATCCAAATATGATTTAAGGAGTTTTATATCCATGTTAGAAATTTCTAAACTCTCAATAATTGTTATATAATCATTTAAAATATGTTGATACACATTTTTATCTTTTTTTTCAAAAATATCCTTTCTTATGTTTGACCAATAAATGTGTTTCATTTTAGTATAAAACATTTTATATACTGATTCATCATATTTAACATCTTTTAGCTTATAATTTTTAACATATGATTTATAGTTGGGAGTCAATCGTTTCAATGAATGTAATATTTTATTACGCATACTATTAATTTTATTAATAAAATCATTTTTAGTTTCTTTTTCGTGTTGTTTTGCTTTTTCTACAAACTCTTTCTTTTTTTCATCATCCATTGTATCTATTATTTCACTATTTTGATTAAGAATCATTTCATCAGACGATTCATCGAATGTATATTCTGCAAGAGAATCTGTATATTTATGATACATTTCACAAAGTAAATTTATTTGATTAAGTTTATCTTGTGATTTCCAATCGTTAAATATTATCTTAAAAGTTATTAGTTTTTTATTAATATTTTCTAAGTTACAATTATCTATTAGTGTATAAATTTCTAATGCTTTTTGATAAATAGATTCCTCTGTATCATTTCTATTGGAACCTATTAAATCATCTGGAAATCTACTTATCATAAGTATACTTACCAATAATTTATGACTAATAATATTTTCTTCAAGCTCAAACTTATTTTTAATATAACTTATAAAGTTATCTAATGTACTATAGTTAATAGATGAATCTGTAAGGTATTCTGTAATTTTTGTAACTTCTGATTCTGAATGAATCTTTATCCATACGTCGCTTTTTTTAAGTAGATCAACATATTCTGACATATTGATTTACTTATTAAAATATAATAAATAAGTATTTTTAGCGTATATATTTTGTGATATTACTGTATTAATTTTCTATAACTAATTAATTTATAAGTGTGATACAATATTGTTGAAACACCCATTGCGAATAATACATCGTATAATTCGGGTTGAACTGGTATTTTATTTTTTAAATTATAACCTATAACAGCAATTATAGGACCTATTAGTAAAATATGAGATAAAAATACAATTGTTGGATAGTCTAACATATAATATTATATGCTAAATTATTATTACTAATAACTAATTTTTAATATTATTTGTTATATTTAATGTCTTAACCAATAAATCATATCTTTGATCAAGTAATTGAGTATGTATTCTTAAATTATTTAATTGTTCTTTAACATCAACAGATCGCCAGTTATTAAAATATTTATCTTTATGTCTCTTTATAATACTATTGATTTGTTTTAAATCCTCGCGTATACGAACAATCATATCATGTAAATTCTCTAAACAATAATTAACTGATTGACTATTTAATTTATCTAATTCACCTATATCTTTACACATAAGTTCCATCGTTTTAATTTTATTACCTATATCAAGTTGACATAACGATTTATCAACGTAATTAGTATAATAAAATATTTCACCTATAGATGAATAAATGGAGTAAGATGCATCTGATATAGCTTGTGTCATTATTTGTCTTCCTAATAAAGCTGTGGCGGCAGTCGACGCTAATGATAGCCCAATATTCATATATCTTTTACAACTATTTTATATTTAAATTATTTAAATAATAATTAAAAATTATATAATAATGAATATCTTGATTGATACTATTTCACCAATTGACAATTATATATCATATAATAAATTTAGTTTTATAGATATACCTGCTATTTCTATACAACAATATTTTCTTAATTGTACGGAAAATTTATATTTTTTACTATTGTCTATCTTGCAATTAATGACATATTCTGAAATTAATTTATTACCCGCACATTGGAGTCCATCTGGTCCTTTTTCAACATTTATTCCGCTATTTTTATGTTATATTATTGAATTAATTAACATTATTTATCAATATATTACGGAATTTAATAAAACATACAGGTTTAATTATTATAATAAAATAGATACTATTAATTGTAGAACATTAGATGTTAAATCAAAAATATTTAGTCATATAGCTGTAGGTGATCTATTAATTATTAAGAAAGATTCAATCATACCTGTTGACGGACTCGTTTATAAAATCCTAGATGACGATTATGCTAAAATTAATTTATCTAATTTAAATGGTGAGTGTGATATAATTTGTAAAGAAAGTTTAGAATCTATAGATGATTTTAAAAATGGATTATCAGATATTAAGATAAAAAACATAAGAGATAACTCAAATTCAATTAAAGCATTTGATGGAACAGCAATCTTGAATTCAAAGGAATACTGTATTGATCATAAATATTTCATTCCAGGTGGTTCACTTAATAAAGGAAACGATTTTATTTTACTTGTAACACAAATAGGTACTCAAATACGCTCGTATACTTCTTTTGACAATGAAAAAATATTCAGTACCAACATGTTAGACTTATACATTAGTAATTCTATGATTTATATATTTATACCAATGCTTTTTTGCTATATTATTTCTTTAACATATTTATCTGTTGTTTCAGATATAGATTTTCAATTAATTGATGTTGTAGAAAAATGTATTCAATCTTGGATTTTATTAAATGGAATTGTGCCTTTTTCTGCAAAAATTCTAATTGGTATTAATCGAAGTGTTCAATGTTTCCTTAAAAAAAATGATAATGTTGATTATATTAATCCTAAAGCTATTGATAATTTTGAAGAAATTGATACAATCATTTGTGATAAAACAGGAACTTTAACAAAAAATGAACTACTTTTAACTCATTTTTCAATTAATAATACAATTATAGATAATTTTGAAAATGAAAAAATACCGTTCAATTTACTCTATAAGATTGTATTAGGTTTACATCATAAAAATTTAATATTTAATACATCTGAAGACCAGATAATTTGTGAAAAATTCAATTCTATAGGCACATGTATTGAAATAAATAAAAATGTAGTTACAATAAACAAAAATTACAAATCTATAAAAGTTATGATAATAAATATGCAAGAACTTGAATTTGATTGTGAGCGGAAAAAATCATCAGTTATTTACTATGTACCAAAAGAAAAAAAACATTATATTGTTACCAAAGGTTCAATAACAGCAATTGAATCTATAATTAAAAGTTCTGATAAATTTAGATTTATTAATATTGTTAAACAATTTGACAGGAATCATCCCTATTTGCGGACAATTGCATTTGCTTATAGATCTATAGATTATGATTCAAATAAAAAACCTATTTTATATGAAGATAGTAAAGAATATAATTTTATTTCAATTCTTGGAATTCAAGATGATCTACAAGATAATTGTATTGAATCTGTGAATAAATTGATGTCTAAAAATAAAAAAATATCAATTTGTACTGGAGATAGATATGAAACTGCATTATATATTGGAAATAAATTAGGTATTTGTTGTAATTATCATAATATGAATACTAAAATTTGTAATAACAGTAATAGCACTTTTATATTTAGCTCTCATGATATAATGAATGCCAAAACAAACTACTTTTTAATGAAAAAATTTACAAATAATCTTATACAATCTAATAACTTTATAGCATATAGTTTAATACCCAAGGACAAAAAGTTTGTAACTAATATATTTGAAGGACATAATATTCATACAATAGCTATTGGCGATGGAAATAACGATGTACCTATGTTAAAAACTTCTACCTTACCAATTAGTATTAATAACAATTATAATAGTAATGTAATTAATAGTTCATATATATCTATTAAAAGTTTTTGCAATCTTGTTAAAGTTGCGGAGGATTCAACATTTTGTAAAAATATAAATGAAAGAACAATTTTTGCCGTATTCTATAAAACGATTCTGGTTAGTTCTCTTGTTTTTATATTTATAGCTTGTAATTCATATAATCTTCAAAATGTTTTATTCAATTTTATTCAAATTCAAGGGCATCATTTATTGTGGGGAGTTTTACCTATATTATCACTCAATATTATTGATAACGACATATGTAAAATTAATAGGAAATTAATTTGTTTGAAATCAATTATATATGGATTATCTTCAGCATTTTTTATTCAAATACTATCAGAATGGAATAATAATTATGAACAACGATTTGTTATATTTTTGTTAACCATTTTTGCTATGAACATAAGCTTTATAATCATTATTGGATGTCATAAAGCAAATATTTGTATTAGTCTATTTTCATTATTAATTGGTATTTTGTATTCAATATTCTTATTTGAATAATTATATATATTTGCGTCTGGTTACATTACCCCAAATATTTTCTACTGTATGATTACGTCGTTCTGGACCAACTTGCATAAATGCTTTATTTTCTTCCTTATCTTCTTGGAATAAAAGCGGTTGTCTTAGGTCAAGTAATGTGTTATTAGGTTCTAGTGGATTTTTGTAACATTCACTATTAGTAGGTTCATAGTTAAATTTAACGACATTTTTGTCTTTAAGATTAAGTCTATATTTCTTTGAAGTATCTCTACTTATAGGTGGTAATTTCTTATTACACTTTGTTTTTTCACCACCCATGATGTCGTTAAATGCATAATATTTATTATTTTCACATGATGGATAGTTTAGTAATCTTGGATTACTTACTACAGTTTTTTTACAATAAGAACCTCTATAATTATTTTCTGGACATTCAGAATGATTTTTGCCTCTCCGTAATTCTGAATCAATATCTATATTTCTTAAAAAATCTATACCACAACCTTTTCCAGGAGTCATGTCGTTTTTAGGATGATGTATATATCCATGTTTTTTAGCTAAGTCGGTTTTCAAATCAGGAGTTTTGGATATATATTTTGCACATACCTTATATTCGCCTCTATAATCAGGAATAGCAGGACAAACTTTATCTGGTATATTTCTTTTAACAAGAGGATTAGGTGGATCAATTTTAATGTAAACAGGACATGGTTTATCTATATCGCAATCTAAAATTTTATTTTCAAATCCAGGACATGGCGATTGAACATTATTTTTCTTAATATCATTTGAACAATCTAGTCTGTAGTTACAATCTACATTACCACGATTACATATTGTACAATCGTTGATATTCATTATTAATATATAGTTACAAATTATTATTTTAATTGTTTATTAACTATAACAAAATTTCATAAATTTGATTTCAATCATTTTCTATTGTAAAAATAAAAAAATATGTTTAGTGAAGATTTCGCAAACAATTATAGTAGAAGCGATATTGAGAATATATTTAATAAAGCTTTCAATAAATTCACTATAAATGAACAAGACTTTAACAAAATGAAAGCATTTTTTGAAGATGCACAGGATGTTGAATTCAAAAACCAACGTCAATACAGTCGCTTTTTGGTTGAAAAAAGAAAAAGTTATAAATTACCGTCTATTTCTAAAGTGAATATGCGTCGCATTTACAATATGCTTATTGAATCTGCAACTATAAAAAAAAATCATTCTTTAGATAGATTCATGCGTTTCAAAGCACCACGAGGATGGTCGGGTGTAAATGTTATCACAGTTTTTACTTCGGGAACTCAAATGGGAAAAAATGCAAGCGAATCTGTTATTAAAAAAGGTGGATGCCCTATGGATTGTTTCTACTGTCCTTTTGAAAAAGACGAAAATGGTAATCCTTCTCAGCCGCGTTCATATTTATCAACAGAACCAGGTAATATGAGAGCCACTGAAAATAAGCATCATCCTGTAGGACAAGCATTTGATCGTTTGCATCAGTTGGAATTGATGGGTCATCTATCAACCTCAAAAGATGCACCAAGTAAGTGTGAATTCATCATTTCTGGTGGTACATTCAATTTTTATCCAAAGGACTATATTATTTGGTTTGTAACATGTTTGTATTATGCCTGTAATACATATTGTTCCTGGAAAGATGAGAGAAAGATGTTATCCTTGGAAGAAGAACAGGTTATTAATGAGAATTCAACAATTCGAATGATTGGTCTCACTATTGAAACACGCCCTGATTACGTTTCCCCTAAAGATAAAAAGAATACTACTAAAATTAATCTAAATGAGATTCTGTTTTTCAGAAAACTTGGAGTAACCCGAGTACAAATTGGATTTCAACACACTAACGATAAAATTCTTAAAAAAGTTAATCGCCAATGTACCCTTGAACAAAATAAAGAAGGGCTTCGTATTCTTAAACAAAACGGTCACAAAAGCGATATCCATATTATGTTTGACTTGCCAGGTTCATCACCTGAAGAAGATATAAGGTGTATAAATGAAATTGTTGATGACCCGGATCTTCAGGCAGACCAATGGAAACTTTATCCTACAGAAGTCACTCCATTTACTCGAATCAAAAAATGGCGTGAAGAAGGTAAATATCAACCATATGGTGAAGATAATAGCCAAGGTATTGCTTATAAATTGGTACCTGTATTGATTCATGCTATGAAACGGGTACCTGATTACATTAGGGTTAACAGAGTTATCAGAGATATTCCACACAAGAGTATCGTGGGTGGTGTAAAATGTGGAAATCTTCGTCAAGTCGTAGACCAAAAGATGAAGACAGAAGGTATAGTATGTAGCGATATTCGTGAACGTGAAATTAAAATGAATTCATTTAATAAGAATAATATTAAGCTATTTATCCAAAAATATAAGTCTTCGGGTGGTACTGAATTCTTCATATCATTTGAAACAATTGATAAGAAAAATCTATATGGATTTTGTAGGTTGCGTCTTAACCAAGAATGGCATGATGTATTGCCGTTCCTACGAGGACATGCTCTTATTCGTGAATTACACGTATATGGAGAACATACAGGAATTAGCAAGAATAGTGAGATTGGCAGCCAACATAAAGGTCTCGGTACAAAACTACTTAATATTGCGGAAGAAATTGCATTTACCAATGGTTACAAAAGCATCTCAGTTATTTCTGGAATTGGTGTAAAACCATATTATCGTAAAAAAGGTTATTCCAGTTATAACACATACATGAGCAAAGAGTTAAATATTTGGTGTTTTAGGCATATGATTATTGATAATGTCTGCTTTATTTTAGGTGTAATGTTAATTATTCTTTCTGTAATATGTGCAATGCAAGTATAGTTAATAATTCACAATTACTTTTAACAGTTAAAATTTACTATTTTTTTATTATCTAATATTAAATTAATATGGATTCTGATTTACTATTGAATAGTGATTATAATGCTAAATATTACGAAACCTGCTATCAAACTAAAAGAATAGTAAATTTACCTCATGGTAAAATAGGTATAGAAATAGAAATAATGAATGATATACCAACTATAGTTGAAATTAGCAATAAATGTAAGATAAAAAATAAGTTACATATAGGAGATGAAATCTATAGTATTAATGATGAAATTCTTGTAGGTAAATCTGCAGAAGATATAGAATTATTATTTTACAGAAATATTATTGGACCAAGAAAATGTGTTATTTATACAGATTACATATAATACTTAATGTAATTTTCACAATATGGTTTAGTAGTGCTATTAATGTCATATTTGCCATTAGAACGCGGAATAAGACCCATAGCTTTTAAAGATGCAAGACCATAGTGTTTGCCATATATTTTATTTGTTTCACCCTTTGTAAAATATTTAATCGAATCTTTAACAGCTTTTATAGGGTTTTTATGTGTTTTAAAATATGATAGCGTAACATTTTCTCTAATAATTGGAAATGGTTTATCAGAAGGTAAACATTTTGTTACTTTAGGATTTTTTTTTGAATTTTCCGCGTATTTTTTGCGAAGAGATTCGCAGGTGACTCCATTTTGGGTAATTATATGTGAATCTACATTACATGCATTTCTGCCAAGCACTGCTGATGCCAGTCTTGCATAGGCCCAACTATCCGGTGTTTGATTTGGACGAGAACCTCTGCTAAAATAGGCCCCTTGGCCCTTTTCTATAATTTTCTTTACACCTGATAGCGGTATATTAAATTCTTTGGATATTTTTTTCAGATTTGACATTGATTTTATATGTGGATATGCTCTTTTTAAATCAACAATATGATTAGAAGGTTTAGAAGCAAATGATTCTAATTTATCACGGACAACATACTTCTTGTTATTTTTTTTATAATCTTTCATAGATTTTTTAATCTGTTGTTTTTGTTTTTTTCTATCTTGTGGAGATAGAGTATCAGGTATGTATTGCTGAGGTATATTCATATAATTATATTATATAAATTTATTTATTTAGGGTCTTTTTTGAGGATTTTTTGGGCGATTTTTCACGTTTACTTTTTGGAGTTTTTTTAGGTGTTTTTGATTTTTGAGCTGCTCTAACAGGGGATTTTTTAGGTGTTTTTGATTTTTGAGCTACTCTAACAGGAGATTTTTTAGGTGTTTTTGATTTTTTGGTTGCTTTAACTGGGGATTTCTTTGATGATTTCTTAGGTTTAACCTTTTCTGAAAGAGATTCAGCCTTGTCTCTAGATTTAAGTCCAACTTTAGGTTGTGATTTTTTTGCAGGTTTCTTGGGTGATTCTGGAGATTGAGGTGATAATGCAACATCTTTCGCGGATATTTTTTCTCTGATAGTTTTTAATTTTTTTTGTAAAGAATGTCTTGCTAATTTGGTTACTCTATCTCTGTCTAACTTTATTTTAATCAATTTATTACAGTCTGAGCACGAGTTTTTAAGTTGTGCATCCAGTTGTTTTTTTAACATAAACAAATTGCGGCATCTACTACAAGTAGAAGCTATTTTTTGACTAATAATTACATCGGGCGAATGTCCAGCAGGATTCATATGGTTGGGACTTCTATTTAACATTCTTGGAGAAATATTGGGTGTCATTATTTCAAAAAAAATAGGATTGCCGCCGTTTTGGGAGTAATCGTTAAGTATTTTCTTCCCAAGAGAGCTATTAACGGAAACCTTACGTCCAGTTTTTGGATTAAGAACTGCTTTATTCATTATAATATAGATTGATATTATAATATATAAATACTCAAAAATTAATTGCGTTTATTTTTGGACGCGCGGCGTTTTCTATTGTTTTTCCTACTGGGTTTTCTTTTTTTGGTGTTGTTTTTTGAATTATTTTTTCTTTTACCGCCTTGTTGACTACGTATACTACTTAGAACGGTGAACATCCTTTTCCGTTGTATGTTCTCCTCAGGAAGGTCTTTCACTCTATAATATTCAGTTCTTAGTTGAGTTAAGGCTGCTTGGTACTTATTTTGATTCAAATGTTTAACTATTTGATGATGCTCACCGTATTGAGTACGAATTGTTTCTATAAATTTATTAAGATTTAATGCATGTTTATCACAATTTGCTTTTGATGTTAATAGTTCTGCATTACTATAATTATTTATACAATTTTCTAAAAATAGAAATGGTTTTTGTCTTATTGCTTCTTGTGCTTGTGCT
>MDTB01203861.1_pt1 | contig 12900 bp, 8 predicted proteins | sample 811161 | NCBI WGS metagenome assembly MDTB01 (sample SAMN05326650, study PRJNA326480) | marine metagenome | isolation source: seawater | place: Mediterranean Sea | collected 2009 | reverse complement strand
TTAACCCACGGCGTAGACCTAGAACGTCTAACATAAGGAGAAAAAAATGGGAAGACCTATTAATAAAAAACACATTGGTGATGGAGCAGGTAAAATCCAAGTAACTGCGGTTAAATTCGCGGCTGGTGGAGAAGTTACTACTGAGGCACATATTGTGTCACAAAGATCAACAAGAAAATTCATCGTAACTGATGGAAGTAAAACAGAAACTTGTACACTTGTAAACAAGTCAATCGGTGGCTTAGGTGCTAGTGAATTCTGCATCAACGTAACTGACAGTGACGGTGTTACAAAACAAGTAACCAAGTTAATGAACAGAAAAATGCAACTTGAAGGCACTTCTAACCATAAATGGGCTAGATCAGCAACAGGTACATCTGAAGCAATTGAAAAAGTTATCACTGGAGCAACTGCGGCTAATCCAGTAGTAATTACATCAAATGGACACGGCTTTGTTAACGGAGATAAAATATCTATCCGTGGCGTAGTTGGAATGGTTGAGCTAAACACTGAAACTGCTTACACAGTGGCAGGCAAAACAACGAACACATTCCAGTTATCAGGAATTAACGGTGGGGCCTTCACTAGTTATACATCAGGCGGTGTTGCAACTAAGGCGGCGGCTGAAAGCGGCGGCATTGTAGTTGACGCACAGGCATCGTAACATAAGATATAAATGTTGTGGGGGCAAGTTCCCCACAACAATTTAAGGAATTATAAATGTCAAAGAATTTAAATGTAAACAGCGGTAATTATACCATAAGAGTTGCAGACGGTAACACTATTACATTAGATACCGGAGCAACTGGTACTACTACTTTAACCGGTAACTTGACTGTTGCTGGAACAACTACTACAGTAAATTCTTCCGACCTATCGTTAAAAGATAACATCATAAAAATTAATGATGGCGAAACAGGCAGTGGTATTACATTAAACACAGCTGGATTACAATTTGATAGAGGAACACAACAAGATGCGTTTTTCTTATTCGATGAGCAAACATCACATAACGATCCTGTAACACAAACTGTAAGAGCAGGTACTTTTACGTTTAAAGATAATTCAGGTGCTATAAGAGGAATACTTACAAATAGCATTTCAACAGGCGGTGGAGATTTATATCTCATAAACAGCGGTACTGGAGTAATCAATGTTAGTGGAACAAACAATTATGAAACGCAAGTTACAGCAGATGACGATATTCCAAATAAAAAATATGTAGACGATGCTATAACAACAGGTATTCAAACTATCCAGATTACTTCTGTTGCTAGAGGAAATACAGCAGTTAACCTTTTTGATGATAGTTTAGATAACAGCATAAGTGCTATTAGATTTACTGTTGATGGAAATGAAAGAGTTTTAATTAAAAATGATTCAACTGAAATTGAAAGCATCAGTTTTCAGGATAATCTAATTACAACAACATCAAGCGGAGCAGATTTAACTCTTAGCAGTAATGGTAGTCCTTTCGTAAAAATAGACGGATTACTTAGATTACCTTTACAAGACGATAGTTCAGCAGTAACTTATTCACCCACACACGTTGCTGTATATGCCAAAGATCCTGATAAAGGAAAAACAGGAGTGTGGTACAAGAATAAGTATGATCATGAAGATGAATTGATAAGTACTAATAGATCATTGCTTTATAGTATGTTATTTTAAGGAAAGAATATGGCGATTGTAAATAAACAAATAGGTTTAACAGATACAATAATTCATACGGTGCCAGCAGGAAGTAGACACGCAATTACTACTTTGCTTATATGTAATAAGGCGGCAGTAGATACAGGAGGTAGTAATGATACTTCTGTGGACTTACACCTTATTCCAAATGGACAAGCAAAAGGTAATGCTGATCCAAACGCTAACCAAATTTTAAATGATTTGGTGATAGCAGGAGCAGATACGTTTACTTTTGACACTGAAAAAATTGTACTTGAAGGAGGAGATAAAATTGTGGCTGTTAGTCAATCTCCTGCGAACCTAATTGCGACAGTAAGTTATTTGGAAGTATAATGAGATTTATTAAAGCACAAAGAACATCTCGAGGAATCAATGCCGACACCAAAGGCTTGAACATTGATGCTTTGGGACTAGCAACAATCAATACTGATAAAGCAGTAATACCACCGAAAGGTGATCAAAATGCTAGACCTTTTACTCCTGTAGAAGGAATGTTGAGATACAATACAGATGTTACAAACTTCGAAGTGTATCAAAATAGTGCTTGGAAACCTATAAGATTTAAAGAACCTATTACAATTACACAACAAAATTTAGGCAACGGTAACGGAACAGAAACTACATTCGGACCTTTAAATAGTGGAGATAGTTTTTATCCTGTACCTATTTCAGAAAACAACATATTAGTAACTATTGAAAACGTATTTCAGTTAGCAACAACTAACTACACTCTAGTACAAAATCCTTCCTCAGGACCAGGCGCACCCTATGCCGCAGGTTGGTATCTTGTGTTTGGTACTCCTGTACCATCAGGTAAGCCTGTACAAGTGCTACATAACTTCGACAAGTAATACAATAAATACAGTTGTAGAATCGAGGGAAATAATATGGTACAAGTAGCCCGTATAGCTGGTCAGCTTTTACAAGACAACTTACAACGTGAACTTGCCGACTTGGCATTTGATACGGATCTATTGGTTGTAAAAAGAGACAACACTTTAGGTATCAATACAACTACAACTCCAAGAAATTTAACAATAAACGGCACAATGAGAGCCGCATCTGGTAGCTCAGATCCAGATGTAATATTTGGAAACAGTTTTTCTGTTGGCAATCTAACAGTGGCAACTACAGGTATATCTACACCAAGTGGTGATGTCAGTATATTATCAACACATCCCCAAGGATATATTAAAACTAACGGAATAGGCAGTAATAATTTTGCTGTAAGAGATGATGGAATAAAAGCATTACAAACTAACGGTAGTGTAGGAATACGTTCAGAAGTATATGACGGACAAACAGCCGCATGGAATTCAAATGGCAACTATGGAAATTACTGGTATCCTGGACCAATTAACTCGGCTAGTTCTCCACCAAATGACGGAACTAGATTATATGACATAGCTGAATCAATAAGATTAAGAGGCTCGCCTTTTACAGCACAAGAATTAGAAGTATTTGATTGGGACGATGACGGAAATATTTTGGCTGACGATGTATTAAAAACAGGTACATTGAATACTGCTTACGGCAGTGGCACAGCTTTTCCAGCTTCTAGAACTTTAGGAGATCATCCTAGACCAGACAAATTAAAAGCATACATAGAATCAGTATTACCAAGAAGTGCTCCTAAAAAATTACAGCTAGACACAGGTAGCACACTGACAGTAACTGGAAATGTACACGCTACAGGAAATATAACTTACGGAGGTACTTCATTAACTATAGGTGATGACTCCACAGACACCGCACAATTTTTCAGTGATTTTCATAACGACATAGTACCAGACCAAGATAATGTTTTCCATGTAGGAAAAGATGATGACAGTACTGGTGGAGCAAAAAGATTTAGAATTAATGTTAATACGTTAGTTGCTGACACAGTACAAGCAAACGGATTGATTTATCAAGGAATTGAAGTTTCAAAAGATGTAGGAATTATCTTTGTATCAAATGGAAATGGTAAAGATACTAATGAAGGAAATAATCCAGGCGGACCTTTCGCTACAATTACAAAAGCATTAAGCGTAGCAAATGAAAATTCAATAATTTATATCTATCCAGGAACGTACCAAGAAGCGTTTCCTATGACGGTTCCAAGAGGTGTAACTATCCAGGGAGACAATATTAAAAATGTAGAAATTGTACCCACATCAGCTACCCAAAGCAATGATTGTTTTAAATTGAATCCAGATGCTACTGTAGAAAATTTAACTATTAAGGATTTTTATTATGATTCAGGCAACGACAAAGGGTATGCTTTTAGATTAGTTGACAATTATAACATAGGAATAATAAATCAAGAAATAGGAAGATCCCCTTACGTAAGAAACTGCACTGTAATTACAAAGGGTACTACAACATCAGCAAGTGATCCAAGAGGATATGCGTCAGCAGACGCTGGAAGAGGAGCTTTGATTGATGGTTCTGTAGCACTACAGAACAGTAGATCAGCAAGTGTATTATTCCACGCTGTGACTTTTATTACGCCAGGGGTTACAGGACTTGTGGCTAAAAGTGGGGTAAGAGTTGAATGGCTGAACAGTTTTACATATTTTGCTGAGACAGGAATAAAATTAGAACAAGGATCAGGAAGAACAGCACCTGATGGCAGTACAGTATATGGTTGTGAACTTAGAAGTATAGCTAGTGCTAACGTATATGGTAACAAAGGTTTGGTTGCTGATGGAGCAAATAATTTAGCTTACCTTATTAATCATAATTTTGCTTATATAGGCGCAGGTAAAAATGTTACCAATGACAATACACTTACTATCCAAGCAAATGAAGTAGTTACTACAAATAATGCCAAAGCGTATTACACAACACAGGATCAAAGAGGAAACTACAGAGTAGGAAATAATTTTTTAGTAGACTTAGAAAATGGTAGAACAAGTTTTGATATTGAAAGTATTTTTGCTAGTAATTCTACAGTAAGAATAAAAGATGATAACGGAACAGTAACATTATCACCAGGCCAGATAGCTATGGATAATATATATATTCAAGGAAATACTATTGAAGCAACAAGATCAGCATTAGATTTTAATAGTGCTGGCACAATACAATTCCAAGATAATGTTACTATGCCAAGTGCTAGTATGACTGGTAATTTTACTATTGGTGGATCTTTAAATACAATAGGTAATTCACCAACTGATACAGTTGATTTCAATACACCTATAAGCCAAGCATTTGTTCCAGGAGACACTGAAGGACAAAAACTAGGCACACCTACAAACAGATGGGCTGAATTAAATTCTGTATCTGCTAACATAAACACAATTAGAATTCAGACAGGACAAATTGGAACTAACGAAACTAATGCTAATTTAAATTTACAAAGTACAGGTACAGGAAAAATAAAATTTGATAATGTAAGATTCAAGAGCAACATAGTTGATTCAAGCACAGGTGATCTTGTAATAAAACCAACTACTGAATTAAAAATTGATGCTACAGGCGAACTTAGATTACCAAAAGGAGAAACAGCTCAACGTCCTGCCACGCAAGGTGGTATAAGATTTAACACAAATTACAACGGCTTTGAAGGAACTTCAGTAAGCGGATCTGTTAGCTTACAAGGTATATATGATTCAGACAGAGATACCTATTTAGATTTGTCAAATAATCAGTTTAATTTTGTTACAGCAGGACAAACTAATCATACTTTAAACGGAACATTGCTTGAAAGTAACGGGTTTAGTTCAGATCATAAATTATCTATAGATGGAAATGTTGTGTCTACTGACCAACAAGACGGAACATTTCAGCTTAAATCTAACGGCACAGGAAAAACTGTAATTGGAGATTTACAGTTCCAAGAAAGCACTCTATTCAATAATACTAACAGCAATTTTACATTTAATTTGACAAACACAAGCGGAAATGCTTACTTAAAATTTGACAATGTAAACGGGATGATTCCGCCATCAGGAAATACTGCTCAACGTCCAACAAGTCCAGAAGTTGGTAACACTAGATATAATCTACAGCTAGAAAGAGTAGAAACTTGGAACGGAACTAGCTGGATAAATGCGGCGGGTGAAGTTGAAAGTATACTTGCCGGTGACGTCGAAGAATTAGCCTATTTATTCAACCTTATCTTAGATTAATTACATAATTCACATAAATAAGTATAATGCAACAAAGAGCAGGCCAAGCTGTTGCAGTACAAACTGTGGTTAGCCGGCAAAGAGCAAATGCTGTAAATCGGGCTAGAGGGACAGGATCCCCGTATTGAGGAGTAGATATGGCAATCGGTCGTATATCCGGTCAGCTCTTGAAGTCAAATCTTACGCGAAATGGTGTAGATTTAGCTTTTGAGACAGACCTTTTATATTTGGATGTAACAAATCGCAGGATAGGCGTAAAGACAACATCACCTCAATATCCATTAGACATTAACGGCGTTGCCCGTGTTACAGATCTAGAAATAACTAATAATACATTCCAAGTTGGAAACATTACGCTTAATGGTTCTACAAACACTATTTCAACATCTGCTCAAGAATTTAACATTGCTACAGCTGACAATACTATTGTAGGTAATAGAGTATTGGTAGGCGATTTAGAAATTAATAATAATCATATTGAAAATACAAATACTAATAATGATTTGTTTATTAGAGCCAACGGTACAGGTAATATTAATGTAATAGGTAACACTAACATTAATGGTAATTTACATGCTACAGGTAATATCTCAGCAGATGGTAATATTACATTAGGTGATGCTGATACTGATAGCATCTTTATTAATGCTGATATTGCTAGTGATATCATGCCAGATGTTGATAACACATATGACATAGGTAAAGTAGGAAAACGTTGGGCCACTGGTAGATTTGCTAACGTAACAACTAATACATTAACAACAAACGATTTAGATTTTGGAAGCATTGATTTGATTTCAGTGCCGGGTAATATAATATATGTAGCTACCAATGGTGGAGATACAAAAACAGGAACACATCCACAGGATCCTGTAAGAACTATTGCGAAAGCATTAACACTTGCTTCATTAGGAGATACTGTTTACATATATCCAGGACAATATCAAGAAGCATTTCCATTAAATGTTCCTCTTGGTGTAACTGTTAGAGGACACAGTTTAAGATCAGTTGAAGTTTCTCCAACAAGTGGATCCCAAAGTAATGATGCTTTTTTATTACAGGGCGACTCTGCTGTAGAAGATTTAACCATTAAAGATTATTATTACAATTCAGGAAGTGATACAGGTTATGGATTTAAATTTGCTCCTAACTTTAGAGTGTATTTAAGATCTCCATACATTAGAAACGTTACTGTAATCACAAAGGGTACTACAACTTCAACAACAGATCCAAGAGGATTCGATTCAGGTGATGCTGGAAGGGGAGCCCTATTAGACGGAAGCATAGCAAACAGTGATTCAAGAGAAGCATCTATGTTGTTCCATGCGGTTACATTTATTACTCCTGGACAAACAGCATTAAAAATTACCAATGGTTCAAGAGTAGAATGGTTAAATTGTTTTACGTATTTTGCTGACAAGGGTATTGAGATTGTTGACGGAGCATCTGGACTTAAAGGTGACGGTAAAACAAAAATAAAATATAGTGGATTATCAGGATCAGCACCAGGAGCAGGAAACACAATTACACTTTATAATGCGGCTGGATTTCAACTAGCAACAGCAACTATAGAATCTGTAGCAACAAATGAAGTCATTATAGATGGAAAACCAACAGGATTTATCACTCCATTAAGTAGAGCAAAGAAAACTGTAACAGCAGTAGGAAATGCTCAAATTACAACATCTAGTCCAGTTAAGTTTGGATCTGGAATGGGTCTTTTAGACGGAACCGGTGACAGATTTAGTATTACAACATCTTCAGACTTTGGTTTTGGAACTGGTGACTTTGATGTTGAGGCTTGGATTTATATTTCAGATGATACAGGTACAGAATCATTATTTGATTTTAGAGCAGGTAGTGATACGGATAACGGATTACATGTTTATTTTGTAGATAGAAAACCAAAGGTATACATAGGAAATACAGAAATTTTAGCACCAAACGTTACTCTTACAAACACAACTTTTTATCACGTTAGTGTAACAAGAGTTGGAAGTACTTTGAGCTTGTTCATTGATGGCTTACTACAACAAAACGTGGTTAATTCAACTGACCTAGGCACAACCAAACCTTTAATTATAGGATCTAAGTTTGACGGAAGTTCAAGCGATTGGCAAGGTAGAGTAGATGACGTTAGAGTAAGAAAAGGTACAGGTGTAAGCTCTGCTCCTGGATCAGCACCAACTGCTCCAAAGGTAGTTGACCAATATACTGTTTTAAAATTAGACTTTAACGGTGATAATGGAAGTCAGTCAATTATTGATGACGATACATTTATACAAGACATTAGATTCAACAACGGAGCAACAGCAACAGCATTTACATTAATTGATCAATCCGACTTTGGTGGAGAAATAAGATCAATTGCTAGTGCAAGTGTATACGGAAATTATGGAATATACGGTGACGGACCGGGTGTAATAGTTTACGCTATCGGAATGAATCTAGCATACATTGGTACAGGTAAAGATGTAACAAATGATACAACACAAGTCATTCAAGATAATGAAGTTACAGCATTGAATGGCGCTAATATTTATTTTAGCACAGTTGATCACAAAGGTGACTTTAGAGTTGGAGATTTATTTAGAGTAAATCAGTCAACAGGAGAAGTTACTTTTACTAACGCAGAATTTTTATTTAACAACAACCAAGGAATAACTTTTACCGACGGAGTCAACACTACAATTATCGACGGAACCAAAGTAGAATCTGGTGCTATAAGAATTACGGGAAACACAATATCAAGTACAAGTGGTGATATAAATTTAAATAGTTCATCTGGAACTATCAACTTATTAGACAATGTTGCTATCACAGGAAATTTAGATGTTACCGGAAATGTAAGTGTTGGCGGAAATATTACATTAGGTGATGAAGCTACTGATACAATTGATATTCAAGCTAGAATTGCTAGTGATATTGTTCCAAGCGTAGACAATACTTACAAATTAGGAACTAACTTATTAGCTTGGTCCGAATTAAACGTAGGAAAAATTGTTGTTGATGATATTACAATAGATAATGACACAATTCAATCTACAGGAAGTGATGGAAGTATAAATCTTGTTCCAAACGGATCAGGAAAAGTTGTAATTGATAATTTAAAATTTGATTCTAATATTATTTCTAATGATAGTGGAGACATAGTTTTAGATCCTAGCAGTGAATCTGTACAGATTGACAGCACAGGAGCATTGGTGTTACCTAAAGGAACAACAGCTCAAAGGCCTGGATCTGCTATCACTGGTATGATAAGATACAATACAGACACGAATGTTTTTGAAGCATATGACGGACAGTGGACTGAATTAGGTGGTGTATACGATGATGACAGAGATACTTATATTACACCAGAACTAACACCTGGTGCAGATGACGATACAATACGCTTTTATGCTGGTGGATCTGTTGTAGCAGACGTTACAGCTAATAGATTTGATGTTAAAAAATTAGAAGTAGATGACATATCTGTATCAGGAAATACGCTACAAACCATAACAACCAATCAAAACTTGGTGTTAACAGCAAATGGCGGCGGATTTGTTTCCATAGAAAACTTTAGTTTTAACGGAAATCAGATAACTAATACTATAGACGGTGCTGTTACTACATTAAAACAGACAGGTACTGGATATTTTAAAATTGACGGTACTGGTGGATTTGTAATACCTGTAGGTACAAACGCTAATAGACATCCAACTCCTGTAACAGGAATGATGAGATATAACAGCGTAGCTGACAGGGTTGAAATCTACGATATAGGTGGTAACTGGGTATCAGTTGCTGGTTCAACTGGTGCTGTTTCGTTTAACGATGCGGAGGAAATAGCTATCAAACTTGCTTTGACAATTTAGGATAAAAAATATGGCAACAAATTTTAGAAACATAGTAGGAAAAGACATAGGAACGCAGAGAGTGGCGGTATACACAACACCTTCAGCAACTAGCACTACAATTATAGGAATGAACATAGCAAACTTAACTGATTCAATGGTAAATTGTACATTAGAGTTAGGCGACGAAGGAAGCACTATTGGTACACTAATAAGAAATATGCCAATAGCACCAAACACAGCAATGAAACCAATAGGTAAAGGTGAGAAAATTGTTATGGACGCAAACAACGTTTTATATGTAACCGCGAGTCAAACAGCATCATTAGATGTTATACTCAGCATAGTGGAGATAGTATAATGGCTGATACATTTTTAGGACAAAGCATTACTGATATGGTTGCTCAAACCGATCAGAGATTCTTTTATGGATTACGAAGAACAGCAGATGGGGAACTTTTTATTGCTAAAATAGATCAACTACAGGCAAATGATAGTTTAGTTGTAAACAATGAAGGTGATCCAACACAAAATTATGAAGATTTTGAACAAGGGCAAGATTTTTACGAAGGCAGAAACGTAAATCATGAAATTGTTTATGAAAACTTAAATTATGAACAATTTAGATGGGATAACAGAAGTATCAATTACTACATAGATGATAGTGGTAATCTTGTTGCTAGAATTAATGAAGGGTACACATACCCTACAGGAGTATAATAAATACATAAAAGGTTGAGAAAATGGCAGATTTTAAGTTAAGCAGAGTTAGATTTAATTGGAAAGGTAGTTGGACCGGAGGCGGCAATTATATCGTTGACGATATGATTGAATACAATGGTTACACTTATGTGGCATTAAGAACACATATTTCCGCAGACTTTTATAATGATCTAGCAGGTACAGATAAAACTCCTGCTCAACCTAAATGGAAAAAACAATCAGAAGGTGTAAGTTGGAAAAAAGATTGGTCAACTAGCACTTTTTACTCAGTAGGAAATATTGTAAAATATGGTGCTAGTGTTTATGAATGTACAGAATCACATACATCATCATCTACTTTGGCATCAGGCACTGACGGACTTGTAGCGGATATCAACAAGTGGACACTTGTTGCTGTTTCATCAGCAGATTGGAAATACAACTGGACAATTAATACTCTTTATAGAATCAACGACCTTGTAAGATACAATGGTAAAGTTTACAAATGTACAGCTCAACACGTATCAGCCGCAACAATATTATTGGGATTAGAAGCAGACCAATCTAAATGGACTGTTTTATCAGATTCTGATACTTGGAGAGCAACTTGGGCAATTGGAACAAGATACAAAGTAAATGATATTGTTAAGTATGGTGGTATTGTTTATAAATGTATTACAGGTCACACTTCAGCAGACAACACAACATTAGGACTAGAAGAAGATCAATCTAAATGGGAAATACAAATTTCCGGAATAGAATATATTGTTAATACCGATGCTAACACAGGATTGATATCAGGAGAATGGGTAGGCGGAACTCGTTATAAAGTAAATGATATTGTAAAGCGTGGCGGCAACATAATGAGATGTATTGTTGGTCATACAGCAACAGCCGGTGACGCTGGATTCAACACAGACTATGGAACAGGCAAATGGACAACCTATTTACCAGGTACAACATATGACAATATTTGGGACAACGGTGTATATTATCAAAAAGGAGATTTGGTATTATACGGTGGTTACATTTATAAAGCGATTACTTTCAACACAGGCAAAGAACCAAGTCAATACGGATCAGATTGGAATTTAACATTTGAAGGATATAAATTTAGAGGTGATTGGAACAACGCAGGATCAGCAGATAGTGCGGATGTAAACTATAAAACTGGAGACATTGTAAGACTAACAGGAAACTTATATATTGCTATCCAAGATAGCACAAACTTACAACCAGATCAGTGGCCAACTTATTGGGAACACCTAGTAGACGGCAGAGCATTTAGAAACTTCTGGGAAGATAACACAGAATATTACAAAGGTGATATAGTAACTTGGGCAGGTACTGCTTATGTAGCTTTAGTATATCATCGTTCAACTGAATCAGCATCAAGACCAGACTTAGATGTAGAACAACCAGATCAAAATTACTGGAAGTTAATGATTCTAGGAAATAGAACTAATAAACTTGCTAGAAAAGGTGATTTAAAAACCTTTGAAGACCAAGACTCAACTGCTATTGATACACAAAGATTAGCAATAGGACAGGATGGTGCGGCATTAATATCAAACGGTACAATGCCAGCTTGGGATTTAATTGATTTAACAGACAAAGTGTATTATGTTTCACTAGACGGAATAGATGATCCAGATAGAGGAGGCACTCTTAATGCTCCATTTAGAACAGTAAGATATGCCACACAATATCTATTCCAAGATGAAGTAAACAGAGTAGGTGTTGGAGCAACTATTTTTGTAACAGCAGGAGATTATAAAGAAATACTTCCAATAAGTTTACCAGCAAAGGTAGCATTGGTTGGAGCAGAACTGAGATCAACAAGTATTAGTCCTGCTATTAACGGAACAGACGTTGTACTTGGTCCAAGAAATGCCGCAGGAACACAAGAAGCTTTAACAATTCCTTCATTGAACGAAAGAAATAATATGTTCTATGTAAGAAACAGTTGTGGCATAAGAAGACTTACTCTAAGAGGATTGACTGGGGTATTAAGTGTAGCAAACACTTATGGTACAAAAAGACCAAGTGGTGGAGCATTTGTATCACTTGATCCAGGTACAGGCACTTCTGATACTGATGTTTGGATTGCTAGTAAGGCAAAAGCGTATTATACACCTTCAACTGCTACATACAATCCAGCAGATGGTGTGTTTACAATGACGCTACCTACGCAACAATATACAGTAACTGATGCCACATATGATCCTAAGTCAGGAGTAATGGTAGCTACAATAGGTAATCATACACTAGACGTTGGAGAAACAATTAGAATTGCTACAGAAAGCGTATCGTTTACATGTTCAAAAGACAATTATAATTCAGTCCATGCTTATCCAAGAATAAGTGATCCGGCGGCAGGTACAGATATAAGAATATTTGATAAATCTGCTACAACTATTTCAGTAAATGTCGGTAAGAGTAAAGATAACGATCAATATACACATAAATTTTCAAGTGCTACTAACAACGGTATAACTTGGAATCATAATTTAAAAGTTGGTAATTCAATAGCGATTGCCGGCAATGCT
>MDTB01193872.1_pt1 | contig 12900 bp, 9 predicted proteins | sample 811161 | NCBI WGS metagenome assembly MDTB01 (sample SAMN05326650, study PRJNA326480) | marine metagenome | isolation source: seawater | place: Mediterranean Sea | collected 2009 | reverse complement strand
TCGTTATCCGGCATGCGTTGAGCTTGGAAACAACGTAGCACCAAGGCGTATAAACACAGGAGTCCGCGTTTTGCGTCGCTGCTTGTGCCAATTCGGGCAACGCGGACGTGCAGGCCTGACAAAACCGAGTCAAATTCGAGGAGTCCGCAAGCTCACCATACCGCACGGCAGAATTTTGCTTTTGGATATGCGCGCCCTCATGGGTATGGCCCACGCGCTGGATATTGAATGATGGGCGACGGCTTTCAATGCCATCCCCTGCATAGCCTTTGGCGAATAAAAGTTTGGCCAAATAACAGCCGTCTTGGCCACTTAAAGCGAACTTTAGTGCTCTGATTTTCATCATATTATTGTCAGAATACCTTTTGTTAGCTGTTTTCTGGTGCCAACTTAAGGCCAATTTTAGGTTCTATGATAGCGATCCTCTAACCTAACGATGTCGTCCTCGCCGAGATAACACCCGGATTGAATTTCAATAATTTCCAGTGGAACTTTCCCAGGATTTTCTAGTGCATGCACAACACCGATGGGGATGTAGGTGGACTGATTCTCTGTGAGTAAAAACTCGTCAGCACCATTGGTCACTTTTGCCGCCCCTGAAACGACCACCCAATGCTCTGCGCGATGATGATGCAACTGAACACTTAACTTCGCTCCGGGATTCACAGTAATACGCTTGACCTGGTAACGATCGCTATAATCGATGGAGTCATACTTGCCCCAAGGTCGGTAGACTTCACGGTGCAGCTGCCATTCGCTGCGCGCTGCATCTTTCAGGCGCTCGGCAATGACTTTGGCATCCTGAGCGCTGTCTTTGTGGGCCACCAAGACGGCATCTTTCGTGGAAACAATCACTAAATCGTCCACACCTATTGCCGCTACCAGTTTTTCATCCGCACGCACATAGGAGTTATTTGTCTCGTGCAGCATTACATCGCCAACGCTGGCATTACCCTGAGCATCCTTTGTGCTTATATCCCACAGCGACGACCAAGAACCAATGTCATTCCATCCAGCATGCATTGGCACCATCACCGCATCAGCGGTATTCTCCATCACCGCATAGTCGATTGACTCTTCGGGGCACGCCATGAAGGCATCTTTATCCACACGGATAAAATCTAAATCCATCTGCGTATTTTGCTGCGAAGCTGCACATGCTTCATATATATCGGCGCGAAACGCGGCTAGTTCTCTTAGGTAACTACTGGCCTTAAACAAAAACATGCCACTGTTCCAGTAGTAACCGCCGGCATCCAGATACTCTTTGGCCAACTCCTGAGATGGCTTTTCCTTAAACGAATCGACTTTGAAACCTGGACCTAGGGATGCACCACACTTGATGTACCCATAGCCTGTATGTGGTTCTGCAGGGACAACACCGAAAGTAACCAACTTGCCCTGCTCGGCTAGCGGGATCGCCGCAGTTACTGCTGCGGTAAAGCCACTTTGATCTTCAATAACATGATCTGCAGCCAACACAAGAAGTAAGGGGTCTTGATCGACGCAAGACAAAGCCGCCAGCGCAATCGCAGGCGCAGTGTTACGACCCGCAGGCTCTAGGATAATTGTCCCTAACTTATTGATTGCTCTGAGTTGTTCGGCAACGAAGAATCTATGTTCTTCATTGCAGATAGTTATCGACGAATCGATAGGGAGGTCCTCCAAGCGATGCATCGTCGCCTGAAGCATTGTGTCAGCTCCATCCAACGGCAAAAACTGCTTCGGATGTCCTGCTCTTGATAAAGGCCACAACCTAGTACCTGAACCACCTGCCATGATGACTGCCTTCATGTACATCTGCTCTCGTCATTATTCTTCTTTCGCCAACTTGCGCAAAACCACATGTATTCGTGATTGTCTAGGCTCAACCGGAGTTCAGCGTTAGCAACGCGTTTGCGTCCATTCTGCCATCGCTCACTTTTTAAGACACAGCCGTCTGACGCGACTCTGCACCGTTCAAGTGGCTCAATGCTGAGTTTCCTCTTCAAACGGTAGTCGTTATGCACAATACGCAAGTCTATCGACACGACAGGCGCTGAGGCAACTACGGACTTCAAGGCTTCTTTATCTAGCAACTTATGCCTCTCGCGATGGGATAAAAGCGACGATAGACATCCAGAATTTAGTAGCCCTCAGGTCCACTATGAGTCACCGCCAAACAAATCCCGCGTGTAAACCCTATCTTTGACGTCACTCAGCAACTCTGATTGCCGATTAGCAACAATGATGTCACTGCAAGATTTGAATTCACCAAGATCAACAATGACTCGCGAATTAAAAAACAACGCTTCGCGCAAAGCCGGTTCATAAACAATAACCTCGACGCCCTTCGCTTTTATTCGCTTCATTACACCTTGAATAGCCGAGGCGCGGAAGTTGTCAGAACCTGCTTTCATTGCCAGTCGATAGATACCGACCACTTTTGGCTTGTGCTTTAAAATAGATTCAGCAATGAAATCTTTACGTGTGGTATTAGCTTCAACCACTGCCCGGATTAGGTTGCTGGGCACGTCGGCATAATTAGCCAGCAGTTGTTTGGTGTCTTTTGGCAGACAGTATCCGCCATAGCCAAAGCTAGGATTATTGTAGTGCATGCCAATTCTTGGATCCAGGCCGACACCCTTGATAATCTTCTCTGTGGTTAGCCCATGAGTCTCAGCATAGGTATCAAGTTCATTAAAGTACGCCACACGCATCGCCAGGTAGGTATTAGCAAACAGTTTTACAGCTTCTGCTTCCGTATTGTCTGCGAACAAAATCGGCACGTCATCTTTCGCGGCGCCCTGTTGCAGCAGGCCAGCGAATTCTTCTGCTCGCCGTGATTGCTCACCAACAACAATCCGAGAGGGATATAAGTTGTCGTAAAGAGCTTTGCCCTCGCGTAAGAATTCTGGCGAGAAAATAACGCTGTTCGTCTGGAACTGCTCCCGAGCTTTTTCAGTGTAGCCCACTGGCACCGTTGATTTGATCACTATGGTGGCATCTGAATTGTAGTGCAGCACATCTCGAATAACCGATTCGACGCTTTTGGTATCGAAGTAGTTAGTTTCTGGGTCGTAATCGGTCGGGGTAGCAACAACCACAAAATCAGCGTTCTCGAAAGCTTCGCGTGGATTTGTTGTTGCTGTTAGATCAAGTCTTTTCGTTGCGAGGTATTCGATAATCTCTTTGTCGTCGATCGGGGACTTTCTGGCATTGATCATATCCACTCTTTCGCGAGCAAGATCGAATGCGACTACTTTATTATGTTGAGCGAGCAGGATCGCGTTTGATAATCCTACGTAGCCGATTCCAGCAACGGTGATATTCAAAAGGGCTACTCTCTTATTCTTTAGTTGAAGTTATCTGAGTGGTTAATCATTGGATTAGTTAGCACTTAACGGACGATTTTATCACTCTCTCACTAGTGTTCATTTAATCATCTCCTGATGCATCTCGAGAGAAGCTCTTATTGCCAAAGCTGCCAAAGCTGCCAAAGCCGTCAAACGCGCCTGTCCGCTTCGAGTTATCAGAGACCAAGAAGTGTTCGAGTCCGCAGTGAGCGCCTCCAAGCCTCCTATCCTCAGCCAACACCTTCTTAAGATTCGATGAAAGAGGGGTTCGCGATAGGTAGGTCTCGATACCGTCGGCCATTGTTACTGCACAATCACTCACTCAGACTACCTTTATTCCATTTGGCTGAAAGCTACGACACTTCAACAACGTCTATACGCCTGTCGCCGTTATCGTTCTCAGAGTTCTCTTGCGCACTAGAATTATTAGCTTCAAGGCCCTGAAAATCATAAAGACGTCGATCGCCTAAATGTGAAAGGCTGACGCTATTGATGCTGCGCCCTATGTTCTCCACTCTTCCAGGGTGCGAAACATCCCAACTTTGCAACATCTGCTTTATCACCTGGCGCTGTAAATTGTCTTGGGAGCCGCACAAGTTGCAAGGAATGATGGGGTACTGTCGGTAGTCTGACCACCGCGCAATCAAGGATTCCCGGCAATAATAAAGTGGGCGAATCAAGATGTTACGGCCATCGTCGCTACGCAGCTTAGCTGGCATGGCCTTAAGCCGAGCACCGTAAAACATGTTGAGCATCAAGGTTTCAACCACATCGTCCATGTGGTGCCCCAGAGCGATTTTGGTCGCGCCAATTTTCTGTGCGTGGGAATAAAGAATACCGCGACGCAGTCGAGAGCATACCGGGCAAGTAGTCTTGCCTTCTGGCGTTAGAGACTTAACAACGCTGTAGGTGTCCTGCTCAATAATGTCGAACGCAACCTTGTTGTCGCGCAAATAGGTAGGCAACACATGCTCTGGAAAACCCGGTTGTTTTTGATCCAAATTCACCGCGACCACATCAAAAGATATCGGTGCATGTTGCTGAAAGCTCAACATCATATCGAGCAGGGTGTAAGAGTCCTTGCCGCCCGACAGGCAGACCATCACCTTATCGCCCTCTTCCAGCATGGAGTAATCGGTCAAGGCTTCTCCGACCAGACGCCGGAGTTTTTTATGGCACTTATTCTTTTCGTACTGTGCTTTGCGTGGATCAGCAATGCTCATGGGTCAGGCCCTGTCAACGGTTCCCGTCTCGCTGGAGCACGCTTTGGCGGGTTAAAACCTGCGCCGCGTCACCACGAGACTCACTGTGAGGCAGCAGCTTACATGATTAATATTTCTATAAGCTTACAATCGGCACGTTCTCGGGCCACATCAATTCAATCCGCGAAGCACATTCATGGGTGGGCTGTCCACTAGCCGTCTGCTGCCGAGAAGGCCGATGGCGGTGATAATGGCACCCCCGAGCACTGGACCTGAGATCCAAACCCAGGGGTGCAGGGCAACGTCGAGTTCAAACACTTGGCTTTGCAGCAACCCTACGGTCAATTCAGCGCCCACCGCCGCAACGATGCCGGCGAAAACACCAAGCGCCAGGAACTCTGCAGTCAGCGATCCTCCGATTAAGCGGCGCGTTCCGCCCAAGGCACGAATCAGTGCATGCTCACTCATCCGCGTATCGCGACTGGCCTCGATGCTGGCTAACAAAACCAACGCACCGCTGAACATGACCAAGACCAAGACCAATTCAACCGCCTGGCTAACCTGATTCACTATGCTTTGCACTTGATCAATCAATGCATCAATTTCTATCACCGTTACCGTGGGATAGCTGCTCAGCAGCTGATTAAGAAAAATCTTTTTCTCTGAAGGAAGATAAAAACTGGTCATATACGTGGCAGCAAATTCTTGTAGCGCGGCAGGAGAGAAAATAATAAAAAAGTTAGGCGACATACTTTCCCATTCAACGCTACGCAAACTTGTGACCCGCGCCATCACTTCCTGCCCACCAACGCTAAACGTCATCAAATCGCCCAAGCTGAGGCTATAGTTCTCGGCGTATTCCGCCTCTAGCGAAACTTGTGCCTCATTGCTGTCTTCTGACCACCACGCCCCAGCGATAATCTTGTTATTGCCCGGTGCGGTTGCGCTCCAGGTCAAGTTTCTTTCAGATGATAGGGATGATCTGCTTTCTCGCACAGGCAATGCTGCCTGCCATTCTTTGGCAGGCTTGTCATTGACCATAGCAACACGCCCGCGAATCATCGGGAACAAACCCTCACCGCGAGTTGCATGCTCGGCAATCAGTTCGTTGAGTCCATCCACTTCATCGGCTGCTACGTTCATGACGAAGTGATTTGCCGCGTTATCTGGCACCTGACCACGCCATTCTGAAATCAAGGCAGTGCGAATTAGCAGCAACACCAACAACAGCATAATGGCGATACCGAAAACCAAGATCTGAACCGTATTTTCCTGACGCCGCCGCTGCAAACCTGCCAGCGCCAAACGCCAACCGCTGCGCGCTTGCATGCCTACCGCGCGCCCACCCTTCAGCAGGCTCCAGGCCATACCGCCGAACACAATGCTCACCCCTACCACGCCAGCCAACGTCCAAAGTGTGAGCAGCGTGCTTTTTGTATACCAAATAAGCAGCGCTACACTGCCTGCCAGAGCGGCAGCGTAAGAAACCCAACGGCTCATCGGCGCCTCGCCAAGGTCCCTGCGGATAACCCGCATTGGCGCGACATGCTGCAAATGTAAAAAGGCAGGCATCGCGAAGGCCAGAGCACAAACCAGACCCGTGGTGGCGCCCAGTAAGAAGGGGCGCATCGAAGGCGCCGGCAGAGATACTTCGATGACCTGAACAAGAATCTCAACAATCAGTAAGTGCACGACACCACCAACGGTAATGCCCAGCAAAATTGACGCTGCCCCAACGAGCAATAGCAGCGACAAAAATCCACGCACAATTTGTTTGGGCGTTGCGCCCAACGTTTTTAGCACGCCAACATGATCGAAGTGCCGCTGGGCGTATCGATGCGCACTGAGCGCCACGGCGAGCCCGGCAAGTAACACCCCTAGCAAACCGCCAAGCAACAAGAAACTCTCTGCACGCTCCAACGCGCTACCGATGCGCGGACTGCTCTCGCGAATGCTCACCCAACGGTAGTCCGGCTCAAGTGGCAGAGACTCACGCAGCCCCTCTAATTTGTTTTCATCACCCGCAAGCAGCAAACGGTAAGAAATCCTGCTGCCAGGTTGCACCACTTCGGTGGCAGGCACGTCGACCAAGTTCATCAGTAAGCGCGGCCCTAGATCGAAGAAGGAGCCACCCCGGTCTGGCTCGCTGATGAGCACTCGAGTCACCTGTAGCTGCGCAAAGCCCACTTCCACCGTATCGCCTAAACTCAATCCCATAGCGGGAAACAACCGAGAATCCAGCCATACAGTACCCGGTGCAGGTACATCTTGAGTTGGTGCGCCATCGGCAAAAGGTTCACCGGCTATTAGCAGCTTGCCGCGCAGCGGATAACCGCGCTCAACGGCCTTCACGCTCACCAGTTGATTGCGCTCCCCAGCAAAAACCATCGATGGAAAAACCATCGTCTGCACTGGGTTCAAGTTGGCATCAACTGCCTTATCTATAAATGGTTGGGGAATCGCTAAACCACTTGAAATCTGCCGATCAGCAGCAAGAAAATTCGACGACTCTTGCAGTAGCGCGTTTTGCAGACGATCAACAAACAAGCTAATCGATGTCACTGTGGCAACCGCCACGACCAAGGCAACAAACAGCAGACCAATTTCGCCAGAGCGCAAGTCACGCCAAGCTAGCCGTGCGATCAGGGCTATACTCATAATGCGTTTCCCCCCCGTAAGTTTCTCATTGGACTGGTCACTCATCACCCGGCCAGCCTCGATGAAAACCGTGCGCTGACATCGAGCCGCCAGCGTTTGATCATGGGTCACTAAAACCAACGTAGTAGAAAACTCCTGATTCAGCTCAAACAGCAGATCGCAAATCATTGCGCCAGTTTGGGTATCCAGATTACCCGTTGGCTCGTCAGCAAACAGCACCGAGGGGGCCGACGCGAATGCCCTGGCAATAGCAACACGCTGCTGCTCGCCACCCGATAGCTGTCGAGGATAGTGATCCACGCGTTCGCTCAACCCTACCTTGTGTAACAAATCTTGGGCTTGGGAAGCTGCGAGGCTATCGCCGCGCAGTTCGACTGGCAGCATCACATTTTCTAAAGCGGTCAGCGACGGCAGCAAGGCGAAGGATTGAAATACAAACCCCACATGCTGCCCGCGTGCTAGCGCCCGGGCCTCTTCATCCAGCGCGCTGATTTCCTGATCAACCAAAGTCACTTGCCCTTGGGTCGCTGAGTCCAAACCCGCAAGGATGCCGAGCAGAGTAGTTTTTCCCGACCCTGAAGCCCCTAAAATTGCAACGCTCTCGCCTCGTTTGATTTCTAATTCAATGCCATCCAGTATCGTCAGCTCGCCCGCAGCGATCGGCACGACCTTTTTGACATTTTTAGCGCTAACAACAATTTGACTCATGGGCTTCCACTTTAGAATTTCGATCAGATATCTTCGCTCGCTGGCCTTGACCAGCTTCGCACCTGCGTGCATTGCACTAGCGACCATTGCAATAGCGACCATGCTTGCTGGGATGCCGGGCTATGCGCAAAGCCAAGAGCAGCACTCGCCGGCCAGGCCAGTTGCTGACACTAACGAAAAGACCGCGGGCGCATCAGACCAACAACGCCCAAAGATTATCGTCTTCGGGGACAGTTTAAGCGCAGCCTACGGCATCCAAGAGGAGCAAGGGTGGGTGTATCTGTTGCAGCAGACTTTAACCCAACGCGAATTCGATTGGCAGATTATCAACGCCAGCATTTCCGGCGAAACAACAGGCGGAGGTTTGAAGCGTTTGCCACAGCTGCTGACCAACGTCAATGCGTCCATTGTTGTTCTCGAGCTAGGTGGTAACGATGCCTTACGCGGCTATCCGCTGAGCAAAATTGAAGAAAATCTGCGCGCCATGATAGCCCTTATTAAGGCAGCTGGAAGCCAAGTGATATTAGTATCCATGCGTATCCCGCCCAATTACGGGCCACGCTATACCCGGGGCTTTGAGAGGATCTACCGCGAGATCGGTGCATCAACCGATGTCATCTACATGCCGTTTTTATTGGACGAGGTGGCTCTGACCCCAGGCATGATGCAACCTGATGGCATTCATCCCACCGCTAAGGCGCAGCCGTTGGTTCTGCAAAGCCTCATGCCTTATCTCGAGCCGTTACTTGGATCAAACTAGTGTCGTCACCGCGTGGCCCGACGGGACAAAACAACAGATAAACTGGCGGGCAGGAGATTGTGATTAAGTAGGCGATTCCACCCGAGCGCACTCCAGTTTCAGCGCAGCCTTGTTAGCCGCAGGTATATAGTTGCTGACAACCGGCCACCGCTGCGCTCAACTGTTGTCGAGCTTGGCGCTTCGATACGCTTCAAAACTCTATCTGAGACCTTGCCATGACAAACAACCCCAGCGCCCAGAACAGCGCCCAGAACAGCGCCCAGAAGGACAGCGATACTGCGACGGTAACGTACCGGGAAATGGAATTTGCCAAAGATATGCCAAGCGTTAAACGCATTTGGCGGGAAATTGGCTGGGCTGAGAGCAAGCCCAGCGAAAAAGCTATGGACCTAGTTTTCCCTCGTGGCGACACCGTGGTCGGCTGCATCAATGACGAGGCAGAATGCAGTATGCTGCGCCAAAGCGGCAGTATGCGCCTCGACCAGGCCGATCTACCTCTATGTGTAATCGCGGCAGTTACCACTAGCCGTATCGGTCGCGGTGCTAACTTTGCGCAAAATCTCACCGCCTGGCAGTTGGCCAGAGGTGCTGCGGCCGGAGCATCCGTAGCTGCACTGGGCATGTTTGATCAAGGCTTCTATAACAAACTCGGCTTTGGCACTGGCGCATATATCAACGAATTTTCTATTGATCCCGGTAGCATCAACGTTAGCGGCAAGCCACGCTCACCTACCCGACTCGACGCATCTAATGCGCCATCCATGCTGCAAGCAATGCTCGCTAGGCCGCGCAATCATGGCGCCGTGGTCATCCCTGACGAGCAAATACTGCGTGCCACTTGCCAAATGTCAGACGACGGTTTCGGCCTCGGCTACTTCCACGACAATACCTTGAGCCATTTTTTGTGGTTGAGCGGTAAAGGCGAACACGGGCCATATCAGGTCAAAATGATAGGCTATCAAAATGCTCAGCAGCTACTTGAACTGCTCGCTTTGTTAAAGTCGTTAGCTGATCAAATCTACTCCATTTGGCTGATGGAGCCGCCAGAAATTCAACTGCAAAGCATGCTCACAAGACCGTTTCGCCAACAAGCCATCGCCCGCAAAGGCAAATATTCCGCAGAACAAAATACTTACGCCTGGTATCAGCTGCGCATTCTCGATTTGCCCGCCTGTGTGGCAGCCGTGCATTGGCAAGGCTCGCCGGTAAGGTTCAACCTACTTCTTACTGATCCTGTTACAGATGTCCTGGCGGCCGCGCCTATAGAACAACCAACCTGGCAAGGTGTGGGAGGCAGCTATCTTGTAGAATTTGCTGCCAAGTCTACCGTAAGCCCGCAGCGCAGAAGCGAACCCGCAACGCTGCCCACACTAAAGTGTTCCGTTGGCGCCTTTTCGCGCTTGCTTTGGGGCGTTGCAACCGCCAGCAGTCTGGCCATCTCGGACGATTTGCAAGCACCCGCAGAGCTGCTTGCGACACTGAACCCCGTGTTTAAAAGCACGCCCCATCCAGCTTGGGAATTCTAGCCAAACGCAGATGCCAAAAGCCCGAACCAAACTAATGGGGTCAGGCTCGATTAGCTGCTGTGACTAATTGTTTTTTTCTGCCGTACGCCGTTTGCGGTGATTATAGCCGATGTGCTCGCGGCCCTGGTCAACGGCCAGCTTCACCTGGCGCTGACGTTCTCTGAATTGCTCGCGCCGCTCTTCACTCGTTGCGTCGATACAGTACGGGCAGCTAACGCCGTGTTCAAACTCTGGGCTGGCATACTCCTCGGCCGACAACGGGTGCCGACAGGCATAGCACTGCCGGTAGTGACCTTGCTTTAACTCAGGGGTTACTGAAACACGCTGATCGAAGACAAAACACTCGCCGTGCCAACGCGACGCGTCAGGTTCTACATCTTCGAGATACTGCAAGATTCCACCATTGAGCTGGTATACCTCTCTGACGCCTTGAGCCAACAGGAACGATGATGCTTTTTCACAGCGAATTCCACCGGTGCAAAACATCGCGACCTTGGGTTGTTTTTCAGGATCAAGATTCGCTGCCACCCATTCAGGGAACTCGCGAAAACTTGCCGTTTGCGGCGTCAGCGCATTGTCGAACGTGCCAATGTCAATTTCATATTGATTGCGAGTATCGATCACCACCACATCTGGGTCGTCTAACAGTTCATTCCAGCGCTGCACACCAACGTGTTCGCCAGTCTGACGCATATCCAGCTGGTCCACACCAAAGCTGACGATCTCAGGCTTCACTCGCACTTTGAAACGATGGAAGCCAGGGTTCCCCGGTTCCAGGTCGGACCACTTAATCGAAGTGGCTGCATACACTTGGGTCAACACTGCTTGCAGTTGCTTAAGCGCTTCGACGCTGCCAACTACCGTGCCGTTCACACCTTCTGCTGCCAGCAAAATTGTGCCGCGAAGATCCAGCCGCTCTCCCAATTGTTGAAGATCGCAACGATGCTGTTCAGGGTCGTCTATGGGAGTGAAGTGATAAAATGCCAACACTCGGCGTTCGTCTTGTGTCATTTGTCCGCTCTGTGCTTTGCCAACACTTTTCTGGCCATTAGCTTTAGCCGCTAGCGGCATCGGCGTTGCTCGACTCGCCGCCCAAACAAGGCGGCGACATAGGCGCTTCGCCAAACCTTTTACGCCACTCATCAGGACTGTAGGCGTGGATAGCCAAAGCATGCATGCCAGCGGTGAACTCTGCTTCAAGCAGCTCGTTTATTGTTCGGTGCCGGTTAATCCGCGACAGTTGCGCGAACTCGTCGCTCACCGCCACAACCTTAAAATGGGACTCTGCCCCTTCAGGCACATTATGACCCGAACTTTCATCCAGCACGTCCAAGTGCTGTAACTGCAGTGTCTCGCCCAATTTTTGTGTTATTCGTTCTAGTCTGCTCACTGCTCTTGTGTCCTCTCTGCTATGTCCGCTGCGCTCGTCGCCCAAACAACTTTGATAAAGCCAATTGGGCATAACATGGTCTAAGGCAAATCTATTAGCACCAGGCTGATATTGTCCTTACCGCCATAGTCCAACCCCGACTGCAAAAGTTCGTCACCAGCCTGGGCAATATCTGGCAAACGCGCCTTAGTGCCCAGAATATCATCTGCCACACTGGTACTGAGCCCATCACTGCAAAGCAAAAATCGGTCTCCCGGACTAAGCTCACTGAACAAACCTGAGCAGAGCTCTGGCTTGAGAGTCGGTTTCAAGCCCAGCCCTTGGGTGAGAATATGCCCGTACTGCGCCAGCACATCGACGCCGTCCTCTATCTCACCTTCATCTAGCATTCTCTGCCCGAGACTGTGATCCTTTGTCAGCTGAACAATCTGCGCAGCGCCCACTAAGTAAAGCCTCGAATCGCCCACATGAGCCGCGACCCAACGATCACCTCGCGCATACCAGAGCACGATAGTAGTGCCCATTTGTTGCCCCATCTCCAGCGCCTGGCTGTATTCAATAATGCATGCGTGCGCATGCTCAATACTTTTGATCAGCAACGCAGCTATTTCCGCCTCACCAGCTTCCGCCATAGAGGCTGAAGCAATATCGCTAGCCGCAATAAACTGCGCAACACTGTCTAACGCTAACCGACTCGCCAAACGTCCGGCGAACAGCCCGCCCATACCGTCAGCAAGCATCGCCAGTCTCTGGCTTTCATTAATCGAGACGGCGTCTTCATTGCGAACACGTACCCAACCGCGGTGGGTACGAGAAACCATCTTCAACGCTACCCCTCCTGCGTATGCCGATGACAAACCTTGCCCTGTACGGGCAAACCGAGCGGCTAGTGTAACGGTGCTGACCTTAGATACGAAGTCGTGGCAGTTCATCACTGGTCAGTTACAAGCTAATTCCCGGTCTATGTTCGTAGCGTTGTGATGCGTTAGACTTCAGCACTCTGAGGTATTGTCCTCCAACACGATCAAAAACAGACAGGACCTTATGCATGCTGGCTATTATTTCCCCAGCGAAGACTCTTGATTTCACGTCTTTGCTGCATACGGATAAACACTCCATACCTGAATTCACCAAGGAATCAATCGAGCTTATAACGAGGTTAAGAAAGCTTACCCCTGCGGACATTTCTTCGCTCATGGGAATCAGCGATAAGCTCGCCAATTTGAACTTTGATCGCTACGCACAATGGCAACCTGACTTCATAAACAATGACGCGCGCCCGGCTGTGCTGGCCTTCAAAGGCGATGTCTATCAAGGCCTC
>MDTB01157445.1_pt1 | contig 12900 bp, 9 predicted proteins | sample 811161 | NCBI WGS metagenome assembly MDTB01 (sample SAMN05326650, study PRJNA326480) | marine metagenome | isolation source: seawater | place: Mediterranean Sea | collected 2009 | reverse complement strand
GTGGCTGTACCAGAACCTCAAAGCCCGGCACCCTGGGGTCGTTCATTATTTTCAACACTCCGGCATCAGGCCGGTCCCGCCACATCGGGTGGTGGTCTACAGTTACTTCCGGAGGCGTAATGCATCCTGTATTAAAAGAGGCTCTAGAACGGAGCCCGGTCATGCCCGTATTAGTTATTCCTGAGATTTCAATGGCGACCCCCCTGGCCGAAGCCCTTGCCTCTGGCGGTTTAACGATATTTGAAATTACGTTACGGACCGAGTGTGCATTGGATGCCATGATCGCTATGAAAAAAGCGGTCCCTCACGCTTTAATTGGTGCTGGCACAGTTACCAATACTCAACGGATTAGTGACGCAAAGGAGTACGGCGCAGATTTTGTGGTGAGCCCTGGCACAACTTTCGAACTTTGGGCAGCGAGTGAGGTAAATCAAATCCCAGTGCTTCCTGGATTTTCGACAGCGTCTGAAGCGATGAGACTCATGGAACTAGGGAGCTCGTGTGGGAAATTCTTCCCAGCCGAAGCCTCAGGTGGAGCGGAATATCTGAAATCTCTATCCGGTCCTCTTCCTCAGTTCTCAATATGCCCAACGGGTGGCATCAAGGCTGATACGGCGTCTAATTATCTGGCTTGCTCTAATGTTGTGTGTGTGGGTGGAAGTTGGATCGCGCCGGCTGATCTGTTAGCTGCTGGTGATTACTCGGAGATTGAGGCGCGCGCTCGACATGCTGCCTGCTTGGTTTAACTGGCTCTTGCTAGGTGTTTGATTCCTTCGGTCGCCTACTAACTGATCGTCAATAGGTTAGTCATGGCAACGATTTTTCAAAGACTTGATAGTGGCCCGTCGTGAAACCTTGGCTTAGATAGGTGGTGTGGGCGTCGGTGTTCGATGTGTCGGCGTACAGACGCAATTCACAGGCAGATGAGTCTGTTGCTTCAGATGTCACGTGTTCGAGTAACGCTTTAAATACCCCTTGACGTCTGGCACTTGGCCACACGTAAACACTTTGGATCCACCAGATCTGGGCGTTTCTCCAGTCAGACCACTCGTAGGTAATTAGAATTTGTCCTACGACATGGGCCTCTTTTTCGGCGACCCAATAAATTCCGTGGTTCCTGTTGGATAAAACAGCTCTAACCCCGTCATCGATCTTGGTTGGCGACAGATCGATACCCTCGGTCTCTTTTGCCATGGCACGATTACCCGCTACGATATGGGTTAAGTCTTCGATGGTAGCGGGCCGACAATTGATCATAGGTGAACAGTCCGAGCACAAAAGGTTTTTATTAAGCCCGTCTAGTATGGATGAGAGGCTACGTTCACTCAAACGTATCGAAAACTTCGTTTAATGGGAGTGATATTAACCAGCGGTAGCCTAGATCTAGCAGTATTTTCTGCGCCCGTCCCGGATAGTCCGTAACGATCGAGTAGACGCTAAGACTAATTATGGCCTCGATGTTCTGTGATTCGTTGACGGTCCATGCGTCCACACAGAGTCCTAAATCGCGTGCTCGAGCGAGGTCACTTCGATTGATTTCGCTGAAGTGTGGGCACCAAATGGATCCACGGGCTTTGCTAACCTCGTCAGGTATTGAGACACCAGCTTGGTTCAAACCCGGTAATAAATTTGCCGACGAATCCTCACCAATACTGAGATCGTTTTTCTTTAGTTGGGTCAGAAATGATAGGGGTATATCGGGCGCCCTTTTCTTATACTCTGTGAGCAGCCCCCATTCAAAATTATATAGGAGCGCGCGTCGGGTCATGCCAGTGGAGCGTAGTGTCTTATCGACGATGGAAACAAACCGCTGCCTCGGAGCTTGGTTATTCATGAGCTTCGGGTCTGACTGTAGCTCCAGCATCATGCAGACCGAATTATATTTTGGTTGTGATAGGAGCTGTAGCAGGTCGACTAGTCTCAGTATTTTGACTCCATCCAGCTGTGCTTGGCCTGAAAAACGTTGTCCGTAAGATGTGTTTCTGTCGAGTCTCCCGATATCATAATTCTCAATTTCTTCTATAAGCAGGGACGAGATACGAGATCCCTGAGCAGAAATAAAACGTCCGTTGGGTCAGATGGTTATAGCCGGTAGTTATGGGTAATGACGGGTACGTAGTCGCGTGAGAGAAATACGTCGAACTTGAGTAGATTGATCCAGATCGATAGGGTGAAATCGAACCCGATTGTACTGTTCTCCAGCAGAAGGCCGCGTGCGCCGCGGTGGCCGACTAGACGAACCGTCTTTGCGTCACCCGAAAATACCAAAACCTGTGGAAAAGGCGTAACCTTTCGTCAGCAGTTTTGAGTGATATGAGGGTTTATCGACGTTCAACGAATTCCCACTTATTTCCTTCTAGATCTTTTATTATCAGGCACCTGCCGAAGGCTTCTGTTCTCGGCCCATCCAATATTGCTACTCGATTTCGCTGGAATCTTTGTATATCTAGGTCTAGGTCTGAGGTATCCATGAATACGAACACCCGATCTCCCGCTTGACGACCGACCAAAGGCTCATCCCCTTGTTTGGGGTTGGCAATATTGAACGCCGTACTTGAGTCGGATGTAGCCAGACGCACAATCCGCTTGGATCCGGCCATGAGACTATCTTCAATTAATCTTAGACCAAGCGCGTCACGATAAAATAGGATCGCTGTGTCGATGTCACGGACCAAAATTGTAATTTTATTTATGTGCATGACAGGGGTTCCTTTATCGACGATAAATCTCAGTAGGATTAGAGGGAATTTAGTTAATGAGCGCAACTGCCTTTTTAGTTTTGGTTTGATCCAGCGGTAGTGACAACGTCGATTCAAGCGATTCAAGATTCTTGCCCTAACCCTTGTCTAATCAGGATGATGCCAGAGCGCATTAACTTTTGTAGTTTATGATAGTTCAAAAGTATAAAAAAATATTTAATGATAGTTTTTTTTTATTAATTTTGGCTGAATTTGCCGACCAAAAGCCTTTTTGTCTAAAAAAATATCGTGTTACATTTAAAAAAATAGGACACGATGCCGGTTTCCGGTATCCCAAAGGATTGGGAACAAAAGGAAGGATTCGGGCGTCGACATGGAGGTCGAACTTTACGCCCGAGGATTTTTATCTCTCGCCGAGCTAGGCAGCCGCTTTCTTGATATTTTTTATTTGTAGCACGCAGCTTTGCTAACATGACGTTGCAAGGATAATTCAGTGCGTCTGTGAGAGTGTATTGCTTCTTAACTTTATACATATAGGGTAGCGGCGACATGATCGTAATCGGCGGTGATGCCATTGTGGACTTGATTGGCCGTGGGCAACGCCTGTTCGAGGCCTGCCCCGGTGGTTCAACCCTTAATTGTGCGCTCGCGGTGGGGTTGATGGGGTCTCCCGTGCTCTATGTCTCTACTTTGAGCTCGGACTCCTACGGGGATTTATTAGTTGATCGTCTTTCTGAATGTAACGTGAGACTGAGGCCAAATTCTCGCTCTGAAGCCTGTTCATCTCTGGCTATAGTCTCTTTTGATCAGACCGGCGAGCCTTGTTATGCCTTCTACCGAAACAGTACAGCTGATCGTGAGGTTCCGGTTGCCGATATTGTCGAATCATTTCCAAAGGAGATGTCGGTCTTTCATGTGGGCTCTTGTGCTTTAATTCCCAGAGAAGATCGGGACGCTTGGTTTGAAATTGTGCAGACAGCCAAACAACGTGGAGCTATGATTTCGATCGATCCGAACTGTCGTCCTTCGATGATAGAGGATAGAGACGAATATTTAGAGGGGATGATCCGGTTCTTTAAGGCAGCTGATATCGTCAAGCTCAGTGATGAGGACCTTAATTATCTTCACCCTGAATGGAGTGAGGACGCTTTGGAAACGTTTGCCGAAGAGTATGCGCCTCAACTCTGTGTCTACACAGCGGGATCCGATGGCCTAGTCGGTTTAACTCGCCTTGGGGTGTCTGTGCGCGTTCCCGCGGTTTTACCCGGAGTCCTGGCTGATACCGTCGGTGCCGGTGATTCGCTGCATGGGGCGCTGTTATCAGAGATAGAGAGATTGAACCTAATGGGGGATCAAATGTCTGGGCTGGACAGGGATCAGTTGTTAGAGATTCTGATATTTGCCGTGCAGGCGGCCGGGATAAACTGCACGCGAGCCGGATGTCAGCCATCAACACGCCAAGAAATAACCAGAATCTTCGGCTGATCCGTGAAAGATCTCTGGATGTCCATATTAGTCTAGTGTACTCAAGCAGGGTACGGACTCAGCCAAAAACAAAACAGTAAATGCTGCTGAAATAAAAAAGCCCAGACCGAAGTCTGGGCTGAAATCAGCCTCGGTTGAGGTCTAGTCCCAGGACAATGCGCCGCCTACCTGGTATTCGGTGACTCGGGTTTCAAAGAAGTTCTTCTCTTTTCGCAGATCCATGATTTCACTCATCCATGGGAATGGGTTTTCTACGCCAGGGAACTGCTCTGACAAACCAATTTGAGTGAGTCGACGGTTTGTGATGAATTTTAGATACTCTTCCATCATCTGCGCGTTCATGCCGAGCACACCTCGTGGCATCGTGTCGCGTGCGTACTCAATTTCAAGCGCTAAACCTTCCAAGATCATCTGCGTCATCTTCGCCTGGAACTCTTGCGTCCAGAGTTGTGGGTTTTCATTTTTTACTTGGTTGATAACGTCTACGCCAAAGTTCACATGCATAGACTCATCACGCAGTATGTACTGGAACTGCTCCGCGACACCGGTCATTTTATTTCGACGACCCATCGACAAAATCTGTGAGAAGCCACAATAGAAAAACAGACCCTCAAGGACGCAGTAGAAAGCGATCAGATTTTGCAGCAACTCCTGATCGTTTTCCGTCGTGCCTGTCTGGAACTGTGGGTTACCGATCGCTTGGGTGTACTTCAGTGCCCAGGCTGCTTTTTTGGCCACTGCAGGAATCTCGCGATACATGTTGAAGATCTCGCCTTCATCCATTCCGAGTGACTCAATGCAGTACTGATAGGCATGCGTATGGATCGCTTCCTCAAACGCTTGACGTAACAGATACTGGCGACACTCAGGGTTTGTAACCAACCTGTAGATTGAGAGTACAAGATTGTTGGCAACCAGTGAGTCGGCGGTCGAGAAGAATCCAAGATTCCGTTTTATGATCATGCGTTCATCGGCTGATAGACCATCGCTTGAACGCCATAATGCAATATCTTGGGTCATATTGATTTCTTGTGGCATCCAGTGGTTAGCACAGCCATCCAGATATTTGGTCCACGCCCACTCATATTTAAATGGCACTAGCTGATTTAAATCGGCACGACAATTAATCATCCGTTTCTGATCTACCTGAACACGCTCTGCACCCATTTCGAGTTCTTCAAGGCCTGGCGCGACGTCTAGCTGCTCAAGTGCTTTTTGAGCAGCTTCATAGGCAACTGATCCGGTTGGCTCGTAGCGTACTTGATCAATCGGTTCAGACACTGGCTTTGTTTCGATCGCTAGTGGTTGTGGTACCTCTTGTTTTGTCTGCATCGGTGGAGTGGCGATTTGTTCATCTGGTTCGTTAAACGCTTCCCAATTTAGCATTGTTGTTTTTTCCTCTTAAATTCGTCTTAATTACTGACAGGCCTCGCAATCTGGGTCATCCAGACTGCAGGCCTTGGGAACAGAAGCAGGTTCGGTAGCCTGTGGAGGCTGACTTGCGGCAACCGCATTCAGGTTCGATTTGTTGATGGTCGATTTCTCTGTCTGTGTCGCGCCCAGCGCGCGCAGATAGTAGGTCGTCTTTAATCCACTGAACCATGCCATACGGTATGTCACGTCAAGTTTCTTACCATTGGCATTGGCTATATAAATGTTTAAGCTTTGTGCTTGGTCGATCCATTTCTGCCGACGCGCGGCGGCCTCGACTATCCAGCGTGTTTCCAGCTCAAACGAAGTTGCATACAGGGCTTTAAGATCGTCAGGAATACGCGCTATTTGTTGCACCGATCCGTCATAATATTTAAGATCATTAACCATCACGTTGTCCCATAATCCACGCTCCTTGAGGTCGCGAACTAGGTATGGGTTAACAACTGTAAACTCTCCGGAAAGATTCGATTTTACGTAGAGATTTTGGTAGGTCGGTTCAATCGATTGCGACACGCCCGTGATGTTTGCGATTGTGGCCGTCGGTGCGATGGCCATAACGTTTGAGTTCCGCATTCCATCTTTGGCTTTTTCTCGTAGTTCCGTCCAGTCGAGCTGTGCGGTGGTGTCCACGTTAAGATAATTGGCTCCACGTTCTTCCCTTAGTTTTTCAATTGAATCAATTGGTAGGACACCTTGAGACCAGAGGCTCCTATCAAAACTTGAATAGGCGCCGCGTTCGCGTGCCAGGTCGGCAGATGCTTCGATAGCGTGGTATGAAATCACTTCCATTGATTCATCAGCAAACTGGACGGCCTCTTCTGAACCGTAGGGAATGCCGAGTTCATACAGCGCGTCCTGGAAGCCCATAACGCCAAGCCCGACAGGGCGGTGTTTTATATTTGAGTTTTCTGCCTGAGGGACGGCGTAATAGTTAATATCGATGACGTTATCGAGCATGCGTACGGCTGTTGTGATGGTCTTCTCGAGTTTTTTACGGTCAAGCCCACCTTCTTTAGTGACGTGCTGCCTGAGATTCACGGAACCCAAGTTACAGACCGCTATTTCATCGGCCGATGTATTGAGCGTGATTTCGGTACAGAGATTTGACGAGTGCACTACACCGGCGTGTTGCTGGGGGCTTCTCAGATTACATGCGTCTTTGAATGTTATCCAAGGGTGGCCGGTCTCGAATAGCATCGAGAGCATCTTTCGCCATAAATCTTTCGCTTGCAATCGTTTGAAGTGGGTTATTTTACCGGAGTGTGTCATGGCTTCGTATTCTTTATACCGGTCCTCAAACGCCACGCCGACAAGGTCGTGAAGATCTGGACAACTCGATGGTGAGAAGAGTGTCCATTCTGCGTCTTCGAATACTCGCTTCATAAAGAGATCAGGAACCCAGTTCGCCGTATTCATGTCGTGAGTCCGACGACGGTCGTCACCAGTGTTCTTTCTCAATTCCAAAAACTCTTCGATATCCATGTGCCAGGTTTCAAGATACCCGCAGACCGCACCCTTGCGCTTACCGCCCTGGTTCACAGCCACGGCTGTGTCATTGACTACCTTCAGAAACGGTACAACGCCTTGGCTTTTCCCGTTGGTGCCTTTGATGTACGAACCAAGCGCGCGTACTGGTGTCCAATCGTTACCTAGGCCGCCTGCCCACTTTGAGAGCATCGCGTTATCTCGGATCGCACCATAGATACCGTCGAGGTTATCTGGCACGGTGGTCAGGTAGCAGCTCGATAGCTGGCTTCTCAATGTGCCGGAATTAAAGAGTGTTGGTGTCGACGCCATATAGTCAAAGCTTGACAGTAGCTGATAAAACTCAACTGCCCGCTCTTCACGATTATCCTCGCGAAGTGCTAGACCCATCGCTATGCGCATGAAGAACACTTGCGGCAGCTCGATCCGGACTTCATCTTTGTGTATGAAATAGCGGTCATACAGCGTCTGAAGTCCCAAGTACGTGAACTGATTGTCTCTTTCGGCTATTAACGCTGTTGCCATTTGATCGAGGTCGTATTCCAACAGCTCTTCAGAGACTAGCTCGCTCTTGACAGCTAACTGCAGAAACTCTTTCAAGGCTTGTGGATAGAATGTTTCCATCTCAAACTGGGTCGACTTTTCAGCAACACCTAAGCGTGTAAGTGCCTTCGCTCGGATGTCGTCAAGCAACAACCGTGCAGTGACGTAGCTATAACTTGGTTCTTTTTCTACCATCGTCCGTGCGCTCATAATGAGAGCAGCATTGACGTCTTGCTGTGTTACACCGTCATACAAATTCTTCAATGTTTCCTGAAGAACCAGCGCTCCATCGACGTCAGCCAGACCGTCACAAGCTTCGGCAATAACTGTCTTTAAACGGCCAACGTCCAGAGGCTCTTTGGATCCATCGCCTTTAACAATTTTGATTTCGGGATGGTCTTCACGTGGCGACTCGACCTTTTCTAACCGCATGCGTTTTCTTTCTTCGCGATATAAAACATAGTCCCGCGCTACTCGGTGTTCTCCATTGCGCATTAAGCACAACTCGACTTGGTCTTGGATATCTTCTATGTGGACAATACCGCCGGATGGCATCCGCCGATGGAATGTGTCTACCACCTGAGCTGTTAATTGCTCTACTGTCTCGTGAATCCTATTACTTGCCGCGGCAGTATTACCTTCCACGGCTAAAAATGCCTTGCTCATCGCGACAACGATTTTTGTAGCATCGAAACCGACGACTGCACCATTTCTCTTCATAACCCGGATGTCGCCTGGTGTCGGAGTTACATCTGGTGACACGGGCGCAGTCATCGGTGCGACCGTTTGTTCTTCTTGTTGCCCACCGCTGACGCGGCTCGATTGATACATGCGGCCTCCACCAAGTCCGAGGTTACTGTTTTGCCCACTACCCCCATATCTAGGGGTGACTAAAAGTAAATAACACAAGATACTGTGGTTTGTAGGTAAGTCAATGCAAAATTTTTGTGGATAAATTGGGGAGAACTGGATTGTAAGTCCTCCAAAGCCAGATTTTCTCTGCCTTTGGGTTTGCTTTGACTGTGGATAAATATAAATTCAATTTATCGATAAATTTTTTTCATCAAGATGGATTTTTTGATTTCCATTTTTGTCCGCTTTTACCCCGATTTGAGTTCAATAACCGTGACACTTATTTTGGCCAGTTGTGACTCTGCTTGAGCCAACCGTCCGCGTTCACGTTCGACCACGTTTGCCGGCGCTTTATCAATGAAGCCAGGATTACCTAGTTTACCTCTCAATCCTTGGATATCACCCTCTAACTTTCTCACCTGTTTTTCAAGCCGGGCGACTTCTGAATTAACGTCAATTAGTCCTGCCATGGGTACATGGACCTCTAATTGTCCGATCAGTTGTGTGGATGATACTGGGATCGGTTCACCAATATCTAAGAAGTGGATGCTAGAGAGTTTTGCGAGCGGTATGATCAATGTCTCGAGACGGGTTAGGCGTTCTCTGTCGTCAGAGGTTCCGCCAGCTAACATCATTGGAATTGCTTTGGCTGGTGACAAATTCATTTCACCGCGGATCGTTCGGACTGCCACTATTACGGATTTCATCCAGTCGACATCGGCCTCGGCTGAAGTGTCAACTTTCCCACCATCATGGACCGGGTAGGGCGCTTTAGATATGGTGTCGCCGCCGCGACCAATGAGTGGTGCGATCTGTTGCCACAGCTCTTCGGTGATGTAGGGCATTAATGGATGCGCCAGACGTAAGATAGTCTCTAATACACTTACCAAGGTGCGTCGTGTCGCGTCCTGTGTCTCACTGCTCGCCCCGCCCTTCGAAAGAATCGGTTTAGTCAGTTCCAAGTACCAGTCACAGTACTCGTTCCAGACAAACTCGTAGATCGCCTGACTTGCCAAATCCAATCGATAACTTTCGATTGCTCCGGCCACTCTGCTTTCGGTTGCCTGCAGGCTCGAGCTGACCCACCGATCAAATACCGTCATGTGAGAGACGTCGAGGTGACTCAAGTTGTGGTCTTCTACCTTCATCATCACAAATCGGGTCGCATTCCAGAGCTTGTTGCAGAAGTTTCTATATCCCTCGATCCGCCCCACATCAAAGTTGATGTCACGGCCAGTTGATGCCAGTGAACAAAAGGTAAACCGGAGGGCGTCGGTGCCATAGCTTTGCAGTCCATCTGGGAACTGACGCCGGGTCGCCTTCTCGATTGCTTGCTTCATCTTGGGCTGCATCAGAGAGCCAATTCTCTTCTCTACGAGGTCCTCAAGAGAAATACCATCAATCAGATCGATTGGATCCAAGACATTACCCTTGGATTTAGACATCTTTTGACCTTCTGCGTCCCTTACAAGTCCGTGTACGTAGACCGTCTTAAATGGTATTTGCCCAGTGAATTTTAGGGTCATCATGATCATGCGGGCAACCCAGAAGAAAATAATGTCGAAGCCCGTTACTAATACGCTTGTCGGGTGGTAGCGCTTCAGCGCCTCGGTATCGTCTGGCCAACCCAGTGTTGAAAAAGTCCAAAGTGCTGACGAGAACCACGTGTCCAGGACGTCGTCATCCTGTGTCAGATTCACGTCGGAGGCGAGGTTATATTTCTTACGCGCTGCCTCCTCATCTTCCGCCACATAAATGTTGCCAGCCTCGTCATAAAAAGCCGGAATCCGGTGACCCCACCAAAGCTGCCGGGAGATACACCAGTCTTTTAGATCACGCATCCAAGCAAAATAGGTGTTTTCCCATTGTTTCGGTACGAATTGGATAGAGCCATTTTCCACTGCCTCGATTGCTGGTTTTACGAGTGTCTCGACAGCGACAAACCATTGGTCAGTTAGCAAAGGCTCTATCACAACACCAGACCGATCGCCTCGAGGCACTTTTAGAGTGTGTGGGTCTATTTTCTCAAGAAGCCCTAGGGCGTCTATATCTTTAACAATTTGTGCCCTTGCATCAAACCGATCCATCGCTCGATAGGCGTCAGGTACAGCGTCGTTTAGTTTAGCGTCTTCGGTCAAAATATTTATCATAGGGAGGCTGTGACGTTGACCCATCGAATAATCATTGAAGTCGTGCGCGGGTGTGATCTTTACACAACCCGTTCCAAACTCAGGATCCACATAATCATCTGCAATGATCGGAATCTCGCGATCTGTTAGTGGCAGAGCGATGGACTTACCGATTAATTTCTTGTAACGCTGGTCTTGGGGATGTACAGCAACAGCAGTATCGCCCAACATCGTCTCCGGTCGCGTGGTTGCGACGACCAAGTGACCCGACCCGTCTACCAATGGGTATTTGAAATGCCAGAGCGAGCCCTTTTCTTCCTCGCTTACCACCTCCAAATCAGAAATCGCCGTGTGGAGCACAGGATCCCAGTTTACCAAGCGTGTACCGCGATAGATCAGTCCTTCATCAAAGAGTCGAATAAAGACTTCTCGAACGGCGCGGGAGCAACCGTGGTCCATGGTGAAGCGTTCGCGAGACCAATCTACTGAGGCTCCCATGCGACGGAGCTGCTGAGTAATCATTCCGCCCGAGGTGTGTTTCCACTCCCAAACTTTCTCTAAAAATTTCTCGCGACCTAATTCATGGCGTGAGGTATCGGACGCCAATAACTGACGTTCGACCAGCATCTGTGTGGCAATACCCGCGTGGTCAGTTCCAACCTGCCAGAGGGTGTCGTCACCATGCATCCGGCGGTAGCGGATTAAGGCATCCATGATGGTATCTTGAAATGCGTGGCCCATATGCAATGAACCGGTCACATTTGGTGGGGGAATCATGATAGAATACGAAGTGCCTTGCCCCGAGGGCGCGAAGTGCCTGTTCTGTTCCCAGAATTCATACCAGCGAGTCTCAATCGCCGCGGGATCATATGTCTTTTCGAGAGTATCAGTCATGAACGCAGATCGTGTTGTTTTATCGGATAGCCGTCAAATTTTAATTTTTTCCAGTTAGTTCGAGTGATTTTAAGCACGTCGGGGTTTTGCACCACGATTTCTACCAAGTGATCAAATTGTGAGAACCAGTGAGGCAGAACTCCGCCTAAATTCACCAACACACCATGGCGGTCGGCAGGGTCTTGCCAACCAATTCCAACCGGGGCTTTGTGTGAGTCTCCTTGATCGATTTCATGCGGAATGAAGCTTTCCTGATCATCCCAAAGAAGCTGATCCAAGTTCTGCGCCTCAGATTCAGTCGCTACATGGCAGTGAACATCCAGACCCTTGCGGAAGGATTGTCGCACAAACTTCACCGCAAAGCGTGTCCTCGCCTCAATTGAGTCTTCATTTAAAATGTAATAGGAAATTTTGGTCATGCTCGGAGCCAGTTCACCAATAACGGTACAGGACGCCCTGACGCACCCTTACTTTTGCCACTGCTGAACCAGGCAGTCCCAGCGATATCGAGGTGTGCCCATCGATATTTTTCAGTAAATCGGGATAAGAAACAAGCGGCTGTGATGGTTCCGGCGTCACGCCCACCTATATTGGCTATGTCGGCAAAATTTGAATCTAAGAGCTTCTGATATGGCGCCTCGATCGGAAGTCTCCAGCAGGGATCGCCGGTATCTCGACCAAGCTTGTATAGTTCTTCGGCTAATTGGTCGTCGGTGCTAAGTAGCCCTGTATTGTGACGACCAAGTGCGACCAAACAGGCCCCCGTGAGTGTTGCTATATCAACAACAGCTTCCGGGCTAAAACGTTCTACATAAGTCAAAGCATCACATAATACGAGTCGGCCCTCGGCATCAGTATTCAGGATCTCAACTGTTTTTCCGGCGAGCGTTGTCACCACATCGCCGGGCTTTGTGGCGCTGCCTGATGGCATATTTTCGACTGCTGCGATTACGCCGACGACGTTAGTTTCTAGGCCCAATTCACAGATGCATTGCATACAACCCATGACGGTCGCTGCACCACACATATCAAACTTCATTTCGTCCATCGCTGCACTAGGCTTGAGACTGATGCCGCCTGTGTCAAAGGTCACACCTTTACCGACTAATATCTTTGGTTTCATATCGGGATCGCTGGCGCCTTGGTAATGAAGGATGATAAACCGCGCGGGCTCTTCACTTCCTCTTGAAACAGATAGCATGCAATGCATGCCGATCTCTTCGAGCGTATTTTCGTCGAAAATTTCACATGAGAGTTTGTTGAATCGATCAGCTAAATGAACGGCCTGATCAGCTAAGTATCTTGGGGTGCAAGTATTCCCCGGTAGGTTCCCCAATTCCCTCGTTAGGTTTGCACCTCGCCCGATTGTGATTCCCGTG
>MDTB01118136.1_pt1 | contig 12901 bp, 14 predicted proteins | sample 811161 | NCBI WGS metagenome assembly MDTB01 (sample SAMN05326650, study PRJNA326480) | marine metagenome | isolation source: seawater | place: Mediterranean Sea | collected 2009 | reverse complement strand
TGAGATAAAAAAAAACAATAAAGATATAGTTTTAGATTTTAAAAAAATTTCTCTTTTACTTGATGCTAAAAAATTAACATTATTCGTAAAATTTATAAACCCAAATATTAATTACAAAAATACAACTATTCCTCTTAGATCTTTAAGATCTGACATTGATTTAGAACCATTACTGAAAAAAAAAATTGGTATTAAAAGATTGGTGATATCAACAAACTATTTGGATTATAACGAAATTAAGTCACTTATAAATGAAAAGGATTTTGATAAAAAAACTTTAAATAAATTAATTAAAGGAGAATTTAAAATTAACAACCTAGAAATTAATTTTGATGATGATTTAAATATCAAAGATAATTTTATTATTAAGGGAGAAGTTAAAAATATAAATATTAAACTAACAAATGACCATGATATTAAAAATTTAGTTTTTAATTTTAATTTTGAAAAAAATATTGTAGATTTTCAAAATGCTTCATGGAGTTTACACAGTTTTAACAAAAAAGAAGTTAATTTTATTGGAAGCGAACTTTCAGTTAAACAAAAAAATAAAGATTATAAAGTAAGTTTAAATTTTAAAACAAAACAAATAGGGAATTTATTTAAAATTCCAGTGATGAACTTTTTATTTGATGAAAGAAATATTTCTCAAATCAAAACCAGTTTTTTATTGGATAATAAGAAGAATCTTTTTTTTGACGATTTTGAAATAAAAGATAAAGATAACATATTTGTAATAAAGAACTTAAAAGTTAATAAAGATTTTGAACTAATTAATTTTGCAGAAATTAAAATTAAAACTTCAATTGATAATAAAATAAATAATGATTTCTCAATTATAAATAAAGATTCAATAGCCATCGATGGTAAAATCTTTGATGCAAAAATGCTTTTAAAACAGCTCGATCAGGAAGGTAAAAATAAAATTTTAAGAAATATTTCTAAAAATATAGAAGTAGACATTAAAAAAATTATTAAAGGACCAAAATTTCCTATAAAAAATTTTAGATTAATTGGAAAAATTAACAAGGGCATTTTTGAAAAAATTTCTGCTAAGAGCGATTTTTCTAATGATGAGCATTTAGATATTAACTTAAAAAGAATAAAAGGGTCAGATGAAAAAATTTTGGAGATCTACTCTGATATAGCCACACCTTTACTAAGCGATTTTGATTTTTTTAAAGGTTTGGTTGGGGGTGAATTAATATATTTATCAAAGTTTGATAAAAATAAATCTCTAAATACTCTTTCTGTGAATAATTTTAAATTAAATAACGCACCTGCTTTAGCTAAATTATTAACTTTGGCTGATTTAAAAGGCTTAACCGACTCTCTAAAAGGAGAAGGAATTTCTTTTGACACTTTATCTATAAAATACGAAACGGATCTTAACACTATGACAATCAATGAAATTTTTATGATAGGTCCCTCCATATCTGTTTTAATTGATGGATATGTTGAAAAAAAAAGTGGGTTAGTTAGTCTGAGAGGAACATTAGTCCCTGCAAAGACTTTAAATAGTCTTGTATCAAAAATTCCTGTCGTAGGTGATATTTTAGTTGGAAAAAAAATTGGAGAAGGTATTTTTGGATTAAGTTTTAAAATTAAAGGTAAACCAGGGAATTTAAAGACAAGTGTTAACCCTGTAAAAACTTTAGCACCAAGATTTATAACCAGGGCTATTGAAGCTGCTAAAAAAAAAAGCTCTAAACAACAGTTACCTTAAGATGGGTTTTCTTACCAACAGATAATTTTATATGATCATCTTCTAAGACATTGTCCATATTAATAATTTTTTTTTCATCAGAAATAATTATATCGTTTACTCTTATCCCGTTATTTTTTAAAATTCTTCTACCTTCACTTTTAGATTGAACTAAGCCATTTTGCGAAATTAATTCTATAATATTAATCCCTTCTGAAATTATTTTTTTAGATATTTTTTTTTCAGGAATATTTTTCCCCAAACCTCCTTTAACAAAAGTTTCTTTTGCTGTTTCAGCGCTTTCATTAGAAGCTTTAAGGCCATGCAAAATTTTAGTTGCCTCATTAGCTAATAGTATTTTTAGATTATTGATATTCTTCTCACTTTCAAATTTTTTCTCTAATTCGTCCAGGTTAATTTCTGTAAAATACATAAGAAACTTTTTTACATCTTGATCTGCGGTATTCCTCCAAAACTGCCAATAATCGTAAGGTGAAAATAATTTTTTATTTAACCAAACTGCTCCTTTTTCAGTTTTGCCCATTTTGGCTCCAGAAGCTAATGTAATTAATGGAGTTGTAAGACCGAAAGAGTCTTTTTGTTTTACTCTCCTTATCAATTCAACACCATTAACTATATTTCCCCATTGGTCTGAACCACCCATTTGTAAAATACAATTGTGTTTCTCAAAAAGTTTATAAAAATCATATGCTTGTAAAATCATATAATTAAACTCTGTATAGCTAAGAGATTGCTCTCTATCCAATCTAAGCTTCACACTTTCAAATGAGAGCATTTTGTTTACTGTAAAATGTTTTCCAATTTCCCTTAAGAATTCAATATATTTTAATTTACCAAGCCAATCAAAATTGTTAACAAAAATAGGTTTTAATTTTTTGTTTTCTGTTTTTAAAAGATTGTCAAAAATTTTTTTTATACTTAAAATATTTTTATTTATTTCATTTGGTTTAAGCACTTGTCTTGTAGAGTCTTTACCAGAAGGGTCACCAATTAATGTGGTTCCACCCCCAAGCAAAACAATTGGTTGATGACCATACTTTTGAAGAAGTCTTAAAACCATAATTTGCATCAAACTACCAACATGCAAACTGGGAGCGGTACAATCAAAACCTATATATGCTTTAATTTGTTTTTTATTACTAACTTCACTAAGTTTATCTAAATCAGTACATTGATTTAGAAAACCCCTTGATTTCATTTCAGTTAAAAATGAATTTTTCATAGAACTTTATGTGTTAAAACTACTATTATACAAAAATATATATAAATAAATATAAATTATGGAGAACAAATATACAGCCTTAGGTTTAATGAGTGGCACATCTGGGGATGGTGTTGACGCTTCAATTATCCAATCCGATGGAAAATCTAATTATGAGGTAATAAAAGACAGATATTTTGAATATGATCAAGATATTTACAAAAATATTCACGACTTAAAAAAGAGAATTAACAATTTTAACGACCTCAAAATTCATTTAACCGATATAAAAGCTTTAGAAAAAAAAATTACTTTATTTCATGCACAAGTAATTATAGATATTTCTAAAAATCAAAATATTGATCTTATCGGTTTTCATGGACAAACTATTTACCATAACTCCAAAGAAAAAACTTCAAGACAACTAGGCGATGGCGATCTTTTGTTTCAACTTATTAAAAAAAATATAGTTTTTAATTTTAGAGCAAATGATATAAAAAATGGTGGAGAGGGTGCCCCATTAACGCCAATATTCCATCATTTAGTTTTAAAGCAAAAAAATATATCTTCCCCAGCTTGTATATTAAATATTGGTGGCATATCAAATTTAACAATAGTAATGAATGAAAACCTATATGATATGTCTAGTCGAGATATAGGTCCTGGAAATTGTTTAATAGATTCATGGTTAAGAAGTAACTCCAAAAAAAAATTTGATAAAGACGGTAATATTGCATCAAGGGGAAAAACTAATGAAATTATATTAGAACAAGCGCAAGAGCTTTATTTTAACAGATTAAATAAAGAAAATCTTTCACTTGATGTTAATGATTTTGATGTTTCATTCGCAAGAGGACTTTCGCTTGAGGATGGAGTTACCACTCTTACTGAATTTACAAGTAGAATTATTGCAGACGCTTTACTTAGTTATATACCTGATATTCAAACAAGAAAATGGAAGATTCTAATTTCAGGTGGGGGCAGAAAAAATAAATTTTTAATTGATAAAATTAAACAAAAAACTTTTAAAAATATAACCATTCAATCCATAGATGATTTTGGTTTAAACGGAGATTTTATAGAGTCCCAAGCATTTGCTTATCTTGCTATAAGATCTTATATTGGTGAAATTATTTCATTTCCCAAAACGACAGGTTGTTCGAAACCTTGTCTTGGAGGTCAAGTAATTAAAATTACATAATTTCAGTTTTTTCACCAATGTATTTGCTTATTGTTTTTTTTAAATCATTTTCTTTATTTTTAAAAAAATGATTTGCATTTTTGATTTCATCAAATTGAACTTGAATTCCTTTTTGAGACTTCAATCTATTATTTAATTCGTTAATACTTTCTTTTGAAACAAGCTCATCTTTTTCACCTGTAAGAAACTGTCCTGATATTGGACAAGGGGCTAAAAACGTGAAGTCATATACATTTGGTTGAGGTGAAATAGATAAAAACTTTGTTACCTCTGGTCTTCGCATAATTAATTGCATACATATTAATGACCCAAAGGAAAATCCTGATACCCAACACTGACTAAAATCTTGATTTTCTCTTTCGATCCAATCTAAAGCTGCGGCAGCATCAGAAAGTTCACCTTGACCATTGTCAAATGTCCCGTCACTTTTTCCAACACCTCTAAAGTTCAACCTTAAAACTGAAAAACCATTTTCCAAGAAAGCATTAAAAACTTCCACTACAACTCTGTTGTTCATGGTACCCCCATACTGTGGGTGAGGTTGTAAAACAATTGCGATAGGTGATTTTTGTTTTGTATTTTTAAAATACTGACCTTGAAGCCTTCCAGCTGGTCCAGGTATAAAAACTTCAAAACTTTTTTGCTTCATAGATAATAATGATAATTAGTTTCAAAAAAAAAATAGATTTATAGCATGTTTTTACTGTGGCAAAATTTTTTTTATTAAAGTTGACTATTTTACTAGGAATAACTAAATAAACATTGATAATCATATAAAAAATGAAACTAACAACTAAAGGAAGATACGCCGTTATGGCAATGGCAGACCTGGCAGCCAATCAAAGTGGAAAACCAGTTAGTCTTACAGATATTTCTTTAAGACAAAACATATCTCTTTCTTATTTAGAACAACTTTTTTCAAAATTAAGAACTGAAAAACTCGTAAAAAGCATTAGGGGCCCATCAGGTGGTTATGTTTTAGAAAAGAGTCCAAAGGAAATAAAAATTTCAAATATTATTTTTGCAGTTGATGAGCAAGTAAAAACTCTAAACTGTAAAAAAGACTCTAAGAAAGGATGTAATGGAAAATCAATAAAATGTATCACCCACAATCTCTGGGATGACTTAGAAAATCATATAAATAGTTTTTTTAACAATGTGAGCTTGGGTGATGTAATTAAACAAAGAAATAATGAATTAAACAAATGAAAAATCAAAATATAAATACAAATCAAGAATATAAATATGGTTTTACCACTGATATAGAAAATATTAGGGCACCCAAGGGTTTAAATGAAAACTCAATTAAATTTATTTCTAAAATGAAAAAAGAACCTAAATGGATGTTAGATTGGAGACTCAAAGCTTTTAACAGATTAAAAAATTTAAAGGAACCTAACTGGCAGAAACCTAAGTATCCTAAAATAGATTATCAAGACCTATATTACTATTCAGCACCAAAAAGTGCTTCAGACAAACCTAAAAGTTTAGATGAAGTTGACCCTAAGCTCATCGAAACATATAAAAAACTTGGAATTCCATTAAACGAGCAAAAAAAACTAAGTGGTGTAGCCGTAGATGCGGTTTTTGACTCCGTTTCTGTTGCAACAACTTATAAAGAGGAACTTACAAAAAAAGGAATTATTTTTTGTTCAATATCTGAAGCAATCCAAAAACATCCTGATTTGGTAAAAAAATATATAGGTTCGGTCATACCATTAACAGATCACTATTTTGCAACATTAAACTCTGCAGTTTTTACAGATGGTTCTTTTGTTTACATACCTCCAAATATTAGATGTCCGATGGAGCTTTCGACTTACTTTAGAATTAATGCTGCTGAAACAGGTCAATTCGAAAGAACATTAATAATAGCAGACAAAGGTAGTTACGTTAGTTATCTTGAGGGATGCACAGCCCCGATGCGCGATGAAAATCAATTGCATGCTGCGAATGTAGAGTTGATAGCTTTAGACGACGCAGAAATTAAATATTCCACAGTACAGAATTGGTATCCCGGTGATAAAGATGGTGTTGGTGGAATATATAACTTTGTAACTAAAAGAGGAGTTTGTCGAGGTAAAAATTCAAAAATTTCATGGACACAAGTGGAAACTGGTTCAGCTATTACATGGAAATACCCAAGTTGCATACTACAAGGAGATAACTCGGTTGGAGAATTTTATTCAATAGCCATTACTAATAATCATCAAAAAGCAGACACCGGTACGAAAATGATCCATCTTGGAAAAAATACAAAAAGTAAAATTATTTCTAAAGGAATATCAGCTGGAAAAGCCGATAACACTTATAGAGGTTTAGTTGATATATCAAGAAAAGCTATAAATTCTAGAAATTATACTCAGTGCGATTCACTTCTTATGGGAAATAAATGTGGAGCTCATACCGTTCCATATATTAAAAATAAAAACTCTTCTTCAACTATAGAACACGAGGCAACGACATCTAAAATTAATGAGGAGCAATTATATTATTGTAATCAAAGAGGTCTAAATCAAGAAGAGGCGGTAAGTTTGATTGTAAATGGTTTTTGTAAAGAAGTTCTTCAGCAATTACCTATGGAATTTGCTGTTGAAGCACAAAAATTAGTTGGCATAAGTTTAGAAGGCAGCGTGGGGTAATGTTAGAAATTAAGAACTTAAAAGCATCTATAAACAAAAGAGACATATTAAAAGGACTCAATCTGCAAATTAATCCTGGAGAAGTACATGCTATTATGGGGCCAAACGGTTCTGGAAAAAGTACGTTGGCAAATATTCTATCGGGTAAAAATGGATATGATATATCTGGTGACTTAAAATACAACGGTCAAAATTTGAAAGATATTTCAGTAGAAGAAAGAGCTCAAAAAGGAATTTTTTTAGCTTTTCAGTATCCATTAGAAATACCGGGAGTTAACACAAATAATTTTCTTAAAACCTCATTAAACACAATCAGAAAAGCTAGGGGGGAAAAGGAAATGGACACTTTATCATTTTTAAAACTAGTAAAGGATAAAGCAAAAGAACTTGGTATCGATGAAAAAATACTTTCAAGGCAACTTAATGTTGGATTTTCTGGCGGAGAAAAAAAGAAGAATGAAATTTTACAAATGAAAATTTTGGATCCAAATTTAGTTATACTTGATGAAACCGACTCAGGATTAGATATCGATGCATTAAAGACAATTGCAAATGGAGTTAATTCATCAAGAAATAAGGAAAAATCTTTTTTAGTTATAACCCATTATCAAAGACTTCTTGATTATATTAAACCTGATCATGTGCATGTTTTATCAAATGGGAAAATAGTAAAATCAGGTTCAAGTGAGTTAGCTTTAGAACTAGAAAAAAAAGGTTACAAAAAAATAAATTGAAATGATAGAAAATTTTAAAATCAATTCAAGTGAGATTGATAAAATTAAGGTAATTGATGAAAAAGATAAAAAATTTAGATTAAAAAATCTTGAGGTTTTTAATACAAATGGGTTTCCTACAAAAAATCTTGAGGACTGGAAATTTTCAGATCTAAAAAATATTTTTAATAAAAATTTTAAAAATTTTAATATTTATAAAAATGAGTCAGAAGTAAATTTTGTAAATTTTATTAAAGATTTTGATCATAATTATATTTTATTGATAAATGGTAAATTGTGTCAAAGTGACTTTAAATTCGAGGAAAAAGATAAGATTAAAATTTCCAATTATCATGACGAAGATTTTTCTGAAGAAGACACAAGTAATTCAATGTTATGTTTAAATCACGCAATGTCAAACGAAGGTTTTTCACTAAATGTTAAAAATAATTATAAATTTGAAAAACTTTTAATAATTTATAATATTTTTACTGAAGATTTAAATAATAATATTCTGAATAACAAAAATAAAATAATTTTAGGAAAAAATTCTGAATTACATACTATTGAGTATACTATTAATAAATCTAAAAATAAATTTGTAAACAATACCTACGAAAGTGTATTTCTTAATGAGAACTCAACTCTTAAAAATATCAGTATTCAAGCAAATAAAAGTGAAGGGTATTTTCACAAAATTTCAAAAAATAGATTACAATCAAATTCTGTTTACTCAACATTTATTTTCACTTCAGGATTAAAATTTAATAAAGTTGATATGGAATTTAATTTAGAAGGTGAAAATTCTGATTGTAATTTAAGATCAGCTCTTTTTTTAGACAAAGATGATCATCAAGAAATTAAAACTAAAATTAATCATCTTGTACCCAATTGTAAAAGTTTTCAGAAAGTTAAAAGTGTTTTAGAATCTAGTGGAAAAGGAGTTTACCAAGGAAAAATATATGTTAAGGATATTGCTCAAAAAACTAATGCTTACCAATTAAGCAAAGCACTTCTGCTTAGTGAAGATTCGGAATTTAACTCAAAACCCGAATTAGAAATATATGCTGATGATGTTAAATGTTCACATGGATCAACTTCAGGGAATGTTGATGATAATTCAGTTCACTATTTAATGACCCGTGGGTTAACAAGAAAACAGTCTATCCAACTTTTAATTAATGGTTTTCTAAATGAAGTTATTGGAGAAATAAAAAGTAAATCTATAAGAAAATTTGTAGAAAATAAAATGGAGTTACAAATTTATGGATACTAAATCAATAAAGTCTCAATTCCCAATATTTAAAAATAAAATTAATGGTAAGCCCCTAACATATCTTGATAATGCGAATTCATCACAAAAACCAAAAAATGTTATAGATCGAATTTCAAAATTTTATTCAAAAGAGTTTTCAAATGTTGGAAGAAGTGTCCACTCGTTGGCAGTGACAGCAACAAATCGTTTCGAGGAAACCAGAACAATGATGAAAAAATATATTAACGCTAAATCTGAAGAAGAAATTATATTTACAAAAAATGCTACAGAGGGAATAAACTTAGTGGCTTCAACTTATGGAGAAAAATTTATTAATAAGGGAGATGAAATTTTAATAACAGAACTAGAACACCATGCAAATTACGTTCCTTGGCATTTCATAAGGCAAAAAAAGGGTGCAATTATTAAATTTGCTGAATGCAATGATAAAGGAGAAGTTGATATAGATGAAATAAAAAAATTAATTACTAATAGAACAAAAATTATTGCTGTTACACACTTATCTAATGTAACAGGTTCAATCATGCCAATTAAAAAAATTGTAGATTTGGCCCAGAAAAATAAAATTCCAGTTCTTGTAGACGGTTGCCAAGGAGCTCCGCATTTGAAACTAGACATGCAGGAACTTGGCTGTGATTTTTATGCAATATCTTGCCATAAAATGTATGGACCAACTGGAGTTGGAGTTTTATATGCTAAAAAAAAATGGTTAGAAATTTTACCTCCATACCAAGGAGGCGGTGGCATGATAGAGGAGGTAAAAAAAGATAAAATTACTTTTCCTGGAAGTCCAACAAAATATGAAGCAGGAACATTACAAACCGCTGAGGTAGTTGGATTTTCTGAGTCTTTAAAATTTATACAAGATGTGGGAATTAAAAACATTATGGAACATGAAAAAGAAATTTTGGAATATGGTTTGGAGCAAATTAAAAAGAATAATACTGTAAGAATTATTGGAGACCCAAAACATAGAGGGTCAATAATTTCTTTTACTATTAAAGGGATCCATCCGCATGATATAGCGACAATTCTTGATGAAGACGGTGTAGCTATTAGAGCAGGACATCACTGTTGTCAGATTTTACATGAAAAAATGGGTATCGCCGCATCTGCGAGAGCTTCACTAGGAATTTATAATTCTAAGGATGATATAGACGCATTGAGCAATGCAATAAAAAAATGTAACAAGGTATTTAATACATAAATGGATATAAAAGAATTATATCAAGAAATAGTTTTAGACCACGGAAAAAATCCTAGAAACAAAAATAAGTGTAAAGGTTTTAATAAAGATGCAAAAGGTCACAATCCTCTTTGTGGTGATAAAGTTCACGTTTTTTTAAAATTAGATAACGATAAAAAAGTAGAGGATATTTCCTTTGAAGGAGAAGGTTGTGCAATATCAATGGCTTCAGCCTCTATTATGACGGAAACTATAAAAGGAAAAGATTTTAATGTAGCTAAAAAAATCTTAGAGCATTTCTTAAACATGCTTAAAGAAGGTTCTAAACTAAGTATTAACAGTCTTAGCGATGATCAAAATACTACAATGATGTCACTTTCTGGTGTCAAACGTTTCCCAATGAGAGTTAAGTGTGCTACTTTGGCTTGGCATACATTTATGCATGCAGCAGAAGATAAAAACGAAACAGTGAATACGGAAAAATAATTCAATGAGTAATTTTAAAGAAAAAATAATTAAAGAAATAAAAAAAGTATATGACCCTGAAATTCCTGTAAATATATATGAACTGGGTCTTATTTATAAGATAGAAATTGATAAAAAAAATGTAGTTAAAGTTGATATGACATTAACAACGCCAAACTGCCCAGTCGCTGACAGTTTGCCAAAACAAGTAAAGGAATATATATTAAAAGTTAAAGGTGTTTCTGATGTAAAATTGAATCTCGTTTGGGATCCACCTTGGGATAAATCTAAAATGTCAGAAGCAGCAAGGTTAGAATTAAATTTATGAGCGAGCAAGTAATAAAACTTAGCGATAATGCTGCAAAAAGAATTAAGGAAATAATGTCAAAAGCAGATGACAAGACCATTGGCGTGAGAGTAGGAGTCAAGTCAGGGGGGTGTGCCGGCATGTCTTATATGATGGAATACGCTAAAGAAGCAAAAAAAAATGAAGAGGTAATAGAAGATAAAGGAGTAAAAGTATTTATAGACTCGAATGCTATTATTTATCTTTTAGGAACTGAAATGGATTATAAGACAGATAAGTTTTCATCCCAATTTATATTTAAAAATCCTAACGAAACAGAACGTTGTGGATGCGGTGAGTCTTTTAAAATATAAATTAAATTCATAATTTAAACACTATGAGAAAATTATATCTTGTTGAGTTACTAAGATTCGTCTCCAGTATTTCAGTTTTAATTTACCACTATAAAATTTTTTTTTTCGAATTTAATGGTTTTCTAAAATTAAATTTAAATAACGAGCTTTTTTTACTTCCATTTAATTCTTTCATAAACTTATTTTATAAATATGGAGATTATGGAGTCCAAATGTTTTGGTGTATATCTGGATTTATAATCACATATGTATATTTAAATAAAAAACATGCGGTATCTTCGAAAGAATTTTTTATAAATAGATTTTCAAGGTTATATCCACTTCACTTAATAACACTATTTTTAGTTTTGTTTATACAATTAGTTTCTAAAAATTATACAGGCGATTACCAATTATTCCAATACAATGATGTTTACCACTTTTTTTTAAACTTATTTTTTATATCCGGGTGGGGTTTTGAAAGTGGTCTTAACTTTAATCAACCTATATGGAGTGTTTCTATGGAATTAATTGCATATACATTCTTTTTTGTGAGCATAAAGTTTATTAAAAATTTCCAACTAAAATTTTTGTTTATTTCTTACATTGTTCTGCTTGCTACTAATAAGTTATTATTTCCTGATAATGCTAATATAAATTTCATTAGTTGTGTTAACTTATTTATTTCAGGATCAATTATTTATTTCTTGGTAAAAAAAATAAAGAAACTAAATATTTTCTTATTTTCTTTTTTACTTCTTTTATTTTCTTTTATTGGTAATTTTAAAATTCTTATGTTTTGTCCAGCTATACTAATGTTATTTATTGTTTCCGAAGATCTTTTTAAGAATAAAATTAATAAAAATTTATTTTCCATGATGGGTAATGTTACTTATTCCACTTATTTACTTCATGCGCCATATTCTATAGTTTTAATTTTATTAATCAAAAATGAAAAAGATGTTTATTTAAGTAATTATTTTTTCTTTTTTTATTTTAGTACTTTAATTATTGCTTCTTTCTTTGTTTATATTTTTATAGAAAAAAAATTACAAAACAAAATTCGTTTTTCGTTAAACACATAATTGGACTATTTACTATTGAACTATTCTTCTCAATCTAGCTTTTAAGGGGTTAATGTTAGTTTCTATTGCTACAGTAAGGCAAAATGTATATAATATTAAAATGAGAGATACCAAACATCTAGAAAAGTTCGCAAGAGAAAGAGCTCAAAAAGAAGAAGAAAAAAAACTTTTTAAAAATAAGATTAAGTCTGTTGAAGCTGGAGCAAACGGAACTCTTGAATACACTATTAAAGAAGGTGTTAATAAAGGCAAAATTGCCGACGATAAAATTTTAAAAAATAAAAAATAACTATTATTTTGGCAGCTTTGTAGCACCGGTTTCTTGATGAACTATTTTTCCGTCTTTAAACTTATAATAAGACATAACCGCTTCTTTATTACCATCATTAAAACTTGCGATAGCATGCATAAATCCAACCTCATTGTTTTCAAAAAGAATTCTATGTTTATCTAGTTTGACATCTTTCATTCCAACCCACTTAACCACATCATCTTTAGATAAAGTTTTTCCAGATGCATGCAATAAAAATTTGAAATCATCGTGCATAATTTCTTTGGCACCATTTGTATCACCTTCATTTACCACTTTGACTAATTTTTGTATTATAGACATTATTTTTAATTAACCTTGATAAATTGTTCTAGATAGCTTTTCTATTTTTTCTTTTGAACCCGGAATTAGATCGTAAGTAGATTTATTGCACTCATCATTCTTTTTTTTATTAAAAGGTTTACCGTAAACTTTATCTACATAAACGTTCATTCCT
>MDTB01216325.1_pt1 | contig 12903 bp, 32 predicted proteins | sample 811161 | NCBI WGS metagenome assembly MDTB01 (sample SAMN05326650, study PRJNA326480) | marine metagenome | isolation source: seawater | place: Mediterranean Sea | collected 2009 | reverse complement strand
ACGCTTCTGCTTACGTGCAATATCCTTATCTGATTCACGACCACTGTTCCAGAGACTACGATTTAGTTCTCCAACAGGATCATCTTTACCTACTGTGGTCAAAGAATTCTCAATATACCAACCGCCAGGTCCTTGAAACGCATGGCTCCAAACCTGAACCCAAGGAAGTTCCATATTAGCATGTTGAGGAAGGAACCTAACAACGGCATAACCGTTACCTGCCTTATCAACTGCTGGTTTCCAGAGTCGTTCGTCAGTATTATTGCCCCTCTCGTTGAGTTTCTCAACTTTCTTCATTAATCTCTCTGTGAGAGACCCCGAGCGGGATTGTTTTTTTAAGTCAGCAAATGACATTTAGTATTCTCCGTATTTTTGTATTTGGAAGTATTGACCGTATTAATTATACTAGTATTAGTTGGGTTTGTCAATCCTCAGATTGGAAATCTGGCATTTGACCTTCTAATCTGTTTAATGTTTCGGACAAGTGATCAAAGAAAGCATCAACGTTTTGATTGGGTTTTAATCCCAGAAATTCCGCAGACTTTAAAGCCTGTGCTCGCATCTCCTTTGCATCAGGATCATCCTTCTCAAGAGACAACCTAAACATAAAGTTCTTCTGTTTCTCGACAAGTTTTCTCATCGTGTTAAGATGATGTTTGGTAAAAGGCGAATAAGGATTAAATCCCTGTTTTGCCATAATATCCATCAAATCCTCTTGAAGCTCTTGTATCTCGGCCATTGCGGCTCTGACTACTGGAGATTTAAAGAAATCACTCATGGTTAAAAATTAGCTTTCAACACTACTATTTATGTATTTTTCGACCCACATAGGTAGATATACCAAGGTAAGTGCGGCATTCCAGAACGTAATAAAAAAGAATAAATGAAGTAGTCTGTTAGGTGAAAATATCAAACCTAACACAACAACAATCACCCACAAATAATCCAAAACTCCATGAAAGGCCTGCCACCCATCACCAAACTTATCTATCAGTTTATCTCTCTGACGAGCAAAGAATGGTGATACGTGCCTCATGATAACGAACCCCTCATTGAGGAACATTATTGTAAAACCTATCCAGAATATCATAAAGGTAATTTAGATCTTGATGTTCTCTTAAGATAGTTTAGTTCAGTTGCTTGAGCTTTTAACTTCTCCTTAAGAGGTTTGGTAATTAACTTACCTACTGACTCAAATTCTATATTCTTATCTTCACAATAACTAATTATTGCTTCAATATAATTTAGATTAGACTTCTGTACAAGTGTCTCGATGTCACTAGTAAATTTGTTCTGACAAAGAAACTTTTCTTTGAGCAGTTCGTTAACGTCTTTCTCCATACTCTCCGAGTTTACATGTGACAAATTCTTCGACATATTCTGTAAGAAGTTTAATATAGTCACGTTTGTTCGACTTTTCATAGACTTTCACCTTGCCATCATCGGCAACCATAAGGGTAACAATTTTTTTAACAGATATGCCTGTCATTTCAAAATACATACAAGCATAAGCGGTTTCTTGTACAAAGTACTGTTGAATCCACTTCTCTGGTTTTATCTTTTTTGAAGTCTTAAAATCTATAATGGCCAGTTCGCCATTGTATTCTGCAATACAATCAACCCTTCCAGCTATACCGAAATACTCACTATATAGTGGTTTTTCTAAAGCGTGAATATTATTTATATTGTCTAAAGAATCCTTTGCTGCAAGGAATAATGCTTTAGTTGTAGGCAGAACATCTAACTTATCAATATCCTCATTTAGAAGATATTTTTCTACCAAATCGTGGAATCTAGTTCCCCTATCAGTAGAGACTTTTGTTATCTGATTTGCGACTTCTTCACCGACCTTCTTACGCCAATTCATAAAGATTTGACGATTATAGAAACTCGTTATTGATGTAATAGATGGAGCTTTCTTCCCACTGGGAAGGGTATAATACCTGACTCCATCAATTTGATTAGCTTCTAACTCAAAGTCACCAAGTTTATTTAAATGAACAAACGTCATAAAGAAAGAGCGAGTTTAGTAACCAAATAGTTTCTTACTAAGCCAGATCGAACAATATCATCAAGACCAAATTCAACAACACCGAAATCATCTTCCATGATCTCAATGATACGTTTAAAGTCTAGGATTCCATTCTTCTCATTGGATTTAGTGAGATCTGTCTGTGTAGAATCACCACAAAATACGATTTTGCAGTTATCTCCTACTCTTGTTATTATACTATCTAATTCGTGAAAGTTCAAGTTTTGCATTTCATCAACTAACACAATGCAATTATCTAACGTTGTTCCACGGATAAATGAAGTACTCCAGAAGGATATAGTCTCCTGTGTTTTAAGATTCCCATAGAGCATTTCAAAGTCTGCATCTGTAGGCATCTCAAACATGTACTTTACCATATTCTTGTAAGGTATCTGATAAAGTGAGGACTTGTCTTCATGATCGCCAGGAAGAAAGCCAATTTCACGAGTAGAAACAAGACTCCTAACAATATAAATTTTTTCGTAAGGCGTAATTTCATTTAAAACGTCTTTAAGGGCTAGATATAGACTGATAAAAGTTTTACCAGTTCCAGCAGCTCCATAGGCAAAAAGATTCTTACCTTTGGCATAATAATCAAATAAAATCTTCTGATTGTCTGTTATAGGTTCTACATCAACCAACATACCATCGTTAATAGGTTTCTTGCGGCGCATCTGCTTCGCAGTCATACCCACTCCAATTGGATCAGAGTTACTTGATGCTCTTTTGCGTCTTGCCATTATCCGTTCCTAGTATTGATACCACGACCTGCAAGTCTTCCTTGAATACCAGCAGACTTCTCAGCTTTCTTCAAGACCTCAGACCAGCCAGGATTCTTATTGTGAAGTTTATCTCTCCACTCACCAACTTCTCCAACGCCTGGACATGTACTGGGGTCAGAAAAGTCACGAGTCCAATTGGGATTGTCTTCTTTCCATTGATCCCAATCATGAACACTCATAATAACTTCCTTTGTCTCACCAGTTTCCGTATTTTTTACAGGATAAGTAGCCATTAATCTTCCTCTTCAACGGTTATCCATTCCAAAGCTTCCGACACTATTGGGAATGTTTCGACAAAAACATCTCTACATGATTCTGCAATCTGCATATGTTCTTTCTGCGTTCCATGTGCAGAACGTAAGTTTATATAGTGTATCCAAGAACGACAAGATCCAGTCATATAGATCTTAGTCGGAGTACAAAGAGGAAGAACCATCCTTGCACACTCTTTGGCAACACCAATCTCTAACATTTGATGATACAAGTTTGTTGCTGAACTAAACAAAGTAACCATTTGTCTGTTTAGTTTATCTACCATATCAGGATCTAGATCGTCTGTCGAGTTTTGGCGATTCTTTAAATCCTGTCTTCTAAGTTCTGGTAGTTCAATCTCTTTTAACTCACTTGTACTAGCATACCTTTGTGAAAACTCTTGGAAGGTAAAAGATCTGTGTCGTAATATCTGTGCAGCAATAGCACGAGTAGTGTCTATCTCTAATGTCATAGAGGACTGTTCAAATACTGACCAATGATTGTGCTTAATGCAATACTTTAATAGTCCAGCAAACTTTTCATTGTCCTGATTAGACGGATTAGAAACTCTGGCAATATAAGCCATCAGTTTTTCCGCATCAGGGGTAACTGATACTAAAGATACGTTTTTCGTCATACAGTTAGTCGGTGTATCCGTCGTCGTCTTCGCCTGTGACATAATGTGGTTCTTTTAAATGATCAGTAATTCTATTGGTGTATGCATCTACATCAGAATATACTTCCGATTCTAACACATTTACCAGAGATTTCAAGTTTTTAACAACGGCTTTAAGTTTTTCCTTTTCCATTACTAGATATAGTAGTTGAAGTTTATTAACACCCTTTTGGCTGTATCGGTGGAAGTTACTCCACGATGCTTTTCATTTGAGTTAAATGTAAGCATACGGTTTTCAACACTGTCAAATTTCATACCATTTTCAAATTCCGTGTATCCATTATTGGTATTAATATAATAGATGGAAGTTATACAGTCGTCAACATCCGAATGAAACGCATGTTCAACAGGCTGAGGTGTTTTCATATTTAGATTAGCTTTACTCCTAACAAATGCTGTGGCATCGAATTTCTGAAATACAGGATCCAAAACCTCCCAACATCGGCTAATAGGTGCATAATCCAAATATAAACCATGAACAAACTGGAAATGACCATCCCCAGGCATCACAGCACCATCTATACAATTCCAAGGAATCTCCATACCCATAAAGACATCCTGAATATCTCTAAATTGATCAGGAGGAAGGAAATTATCAGTTATTTTATATTTCACCGTGTTCTTCTGCCTCTTTCAATAATCCAGATACCAACTTCTCAGTATCATCCATCGTTTTCACGGCAAATATTGAGGACTTCATATATTTCTTCAACTTCTTGTACTTTTTAAGTACCTTCCTATATTCTTCTTGATTGATATTAACATTACCCTGTTTAGGGGTTAGTGTTTCTTCCTGTACAGATTCTTCCTGTACAGGTTCTTGTTCTTCAGTCATTGAGTCACCTTCTTAACAGTAAGTTCGATGGAGTCATCGTCCATCTCCCATTCCTCATCAACTACATATCCATTCTCAGAGATAGTTTCGTAAATAACCTCTCTTGCATCCTGTTGTGATACACTAGACTTAAAGACCTCTTTTCCAGATTCATCTTCAATTGTACCATTGGGGTATATGTGAAATTTCTGCATTACTTTTCCTCCCCATCCTTTGGTTTCCTCTTTCTAGTCTTTCTCTCTGGTGGTGTAGGTTCCACCTTCTTTATCATGGAAGATTTCCATAACTTAGGATTGACTTGACCATCTGATTGTTTCCAAGCTACGACATTTTTATACTTGTCATAGTAATAATCAAACATCTCAACCGTACTATCACCTAAAGCAATATCGTAACAAGTTTTGTCCTCATTACGATATTCAACGAGATATGCAGTATAAGGAAGTTTTTTATCCTTTGCTAACTCTGGATCACAGTTTTCGTGAATTACGTTCAACTTCTATTCCCCCAAGTAATCTCTGGAAATGCTTCAGAAACCAATTCCCTATCAATCTTATACTGTGATGATAGTTGTTTATCCTTTACGAGAATAAGAATATCTGCCTCTTCTTTATGAAGAGTCTCAAGTAAATTAATAAACATACTTTCTCTCTTTATTTTGTTAAGTTGGTCATCACCACCTTTCACAAAACGATAAAACTGTCTTCCACCATTACGAATAGTAGTTCTCTGGGGCAACCCCTTCTGAGGATCAGCCTGTTGATCACCATCTACTGGTTGGTATGGAACAGGTCCTTCTGGAAGCATGGAAATGACACTCTCATCAAAATTCCAGATGAACATCATTTTCATACCATCATTATTACAATGTGTTCTAATGATATCTACCTTTTTGGATCTAACTCTCTCAGAACCAACTGCGTCTAAGATCTCATTAACCAAAGGATTAGGTGGCAATTCCCGTTTTTTAACTGCCACTGTCCTTGGTTTAGATGGAGTTGCTGCAGCTTTCGCTGCAGGCTTGCGTGTAGTTGTTGTCTTCTTACGAGCTGTGGATTTACTCTTCCTCGGTGTCGGTGTCTTCTTCGCTGTCGTCATAGTTGTTTTCAAATCGAAGTGCTAAAATCTCATCAGGGATTAAATTGCCATTTTCATCAAACATTTCTGGGTGAGTTGCATAAGCAACTTGTTGATTTGCTTGTTGAAAAAGAATGTTTTGTTGGGCTAACCATCCTATTATACCACCAATCATCAAAAATGTCACGCACAATAGGGTCATTATAACAAGTGCTGTAGCTTCCATAGCTCCTCTCCGTGGTTAGTTCTTTTTCTTTATGTCTAGAGAGAGATCAATTTCTCTGTTAAAGAAACTAAACCTCATCTCAAATGTTTTCTTAGGCTCTGGTTTCTTAGGATCTCCTTTTAGTAAAAGTTCAACGCCCTTATTTATGTCAATATCTCCAAGTGACACGTTACAATACCCTATGTTCTTTAAGATATCTAATAGCTTTCTGGGCATCACCAATGTGTTTTCCAGCTAACTCCACCTGTGGAAAGGATTTTGAATTTGGGAACTTAGTCTCAAACTCTTCTTCTGTATAATCAACACCAACTAACAAATATTCATAATCCTTCCCTACCATATCAAATACCATTTGAAGTTTAGTACAAACAGCACATCCTTCTTTTCCATAAATTGTAAACATAGTTCTATTCCGTTCTGGTATAGGTTCAACGACTTCAACAGTTTCCCATTGATGTCTATAGACAATTAATCCCGTCAGAGTTTCTTCACTAATACAAACGGTAAAATACTCAGGCAATAAGCAAAGTATTCTACCTTCAGTATAAGATCCATCACCGTCAGGAACTCGTACTACTGTGTCGTGTCTGACTTTTTTGGTCTTCGCAGAATCTAAGAAAACTACTTTCGAGTCCTTCGGTTGTCCTGTTACCCTGCGATACCCAGACATGGCAGAATTCGTAGACGGATCGTACATAATCCAAGGTAAGGTAGGGTTTAAGTTTCAAAAACGATTCCTGACGTAATAACATACGTTCGTCACTATATCTCCAATCTTCACACGTCATCTTCTTCTCTAGCCTTGATAAATTGATCCATGTGGTCGATGATTTGATCCGCATCAATTAAATTATTGATACTTGAAACCATCTGAGCGATTTCTCTTGCTACAAATGCCCTTTCAGACCTAGCAGCAAATGCAAGTGCGTTTCTTAAACATTCTTCCGCATCTTTCAATGAGTCCTCTACTTGAGTCGAGAGTGCCATTTTAACCTCCAACGGTATCTATTTGAGTTAGATTATCAGAAATAGAATTCCAATCATCTTGGAATAACTGCAAACCCTTCTCTGTAAGAATATGATTATACATCTTATCAAAGATTGTTGCAGGCATTGTTACAACTTCCGCTCCAACCCTAAAGGTATCGGAAACACTCCTAACGTCCCTCACAGAGGCACCCAGAATGTTGGTTCTAACAAGGTGTTCTTTGTATATATCAGAGATGCTCTTTACTAAATCTAACCCACTAAATGAATTGTCATCCACCCTACCTAAGAATGGTGAAACGTAGGTGGCATCTGCCTTTGCCGCAAGAATTGCCTGTGCTGCAGAGAATACTAAAGTTACATTAGTAGTAAATCCCTCCCCAACAAGAGCCTTACAAGCTTTAAGTCCTTCGACTGTACAAGGAACCTTAATGGTTACATTAGACATTTCCTTGAATACTTGTGCCTGATCAATCATATCAGGAGCCGTATCTGCGACTACCTCAGCAGAAATAGACTCAAAATGTGGAAACTGATTAGATATCTCTCTAACCACCTCCACTGGATCTCCACCACTTTTACGTATAAGTGTGGGGTTTGTTGTCACACCATCAATAAGACCCGTAGAGTCACGTTTGGTGATCTCTTCGATGTTGGCAGTGTCCAAAAAGATTTTCATAATTAATCTGGTTTCTTGATTTTTTTGTTTTGTCTTTTAATCAACTTTGCGTATTTTACATCTGAATCCGTCCAAAGTTGTGGATTCTTCTTTGCCTGTTTAATCAACCTCTTTGCGGTCTTCCGCAAATCTTTCCTCTGTAACTCGTCCTGTGCCAAATTTTCTTTCCCTTTGATGTGCTTTAATATTTAACATTTCATTTAATTGAAATGACATCCTAGGGATTTCAGGCATGGAGTTCCTAAGTTTCTGGACTACAAGAAGTTGTCTTTCTAGTCTAGACATTTGATCTCCTTAATGTATGTAAATACCTCAAAACATCTTCTCTTACTTCCATCAACTCATTATAACACTTTTGGTTATGAGCACAAGCACGAAGTTTATTATCAGGTTTATGAACTGATTCGATAAAGATATCAAGTCCCCGATTATACTTCTCTGATTTAGTTTCCGTATCTACATCTATAGAGTTTTGATCCATTTTAATTATCGAATTTGTTTGTACCAGTGACCATTTTGATCTTTTCGATCTCCATCCACTGATTTTCGACTTCTCCTGCTATATACATGACCTTCTGATCCGTAATATCCCTCTGTTCCAACAAATAAGCTATAGTGTCGGCTAGGGATTGTCTATTACCCTCACCATCTTTAAGATAGATTGAGTAAGTACTACGAAATTTCCTAACTAGATGTATTCTTAATACAACATATAGTATTAAGTTACTAATTAGGATCAATAAGAAAGTCATCTATATCTCTCTGATACAGTCATTTCCCTAACAAAATCCCTAAAAAAACTTTTAAGAATTAGGAAAAGACCTTTCGCTGCATTACCTTGAATCTCATCAAACAAATACATGTTCAACCTAAAAGCAAAGTTAGCTTCGGTAACAATAGCATTTGCCTGTGACTCATCAATTGGTAAATTATCTAGAGCAGAACGATACTTGGTCTTAAAAGATTTCTTGTCTGAGATAGTTGGAAACTCATAAAAGTCCAATCCACCATCATCAAGAACTAAAGCCCTTTCTGCAATGCCCTTAAGAATCTGACCGCCAGATAGATCTCCAAGATACCTAGTGTAATGATGACCCACAAGAAGATATGGTGTATCATGTGCTACTTCTTTGATTCGATTAACATAGTTCTGAGTAGCCTCAGAAGGATAAATGTTATCTCTCCAATCAGAGCCCCAAAAATACTCACAATCTTTAACAAGTGCATCATGACGTTTTAAGTCCTCAAATGCAAGAGGTCCTATTGTTGGATCCTCTTCCTTTAACCTATCAATCTCAGTTTCTAACGCATGATATACGAAATAGAAATTTGCAATTAATTGACGGTAACTATCTTTATCAAGAACACCTTTAAGAAAACCCTTAACAAATTTAGTGTTTTCAGCTGCGCTATGTGATTCTTTAGTACCGTCTTTTAATCTTTTTGCAAAATCAGTTACTGCCATATCCATTAAGGAGTAATGTTGTTATTGTACATCAGAATCATTGGTTTGTAAAGCTGGGAAAAAGTGATATTCATTATCCCACCTCAATCCTGAGTTGTTTAATTCGTGTTTCGTAACATTCTCATCCTTCCAATTCTCTAAGGTTTCAAGAATGTCTGTTAGTTTATGTAATTTTTTTGTTGTGTCATCATTGGATGAATACCCAAGTGCTTTCCGTAAATGCTTCTGGGCTTCATCAAGATGAAATTTTGATACTGTGTTCATATTCTTCTAAGTAATCTACAAATAGAATGCCATCCAAATGATCAATCTCATGTTGAACTACCCTTGCAGGTAGATCTTTAAGTTTCCAATGTTTGAACTTTCCAGATCTGTCTTGAAATTTAACTCTGATCTCTTTGGGTCTTGAAACTTCCCCATGTTCATCAGGAACACTCAAACAAGCTTCATCAAATAGACACTCCTCTTTACTCTTCCAAGTTATCCTTGGATTAATCATCATATAAGCTTCTCCTTCCTGATCAATAGTGATAACTCTTTTGTTAATCCCTATTTGTGGAGCAGCTAAACCAATGCCTTCATATTTATACATGGCATCGGACATTTTATCATATAATTGGTTAATAGTATCGTCCACTACAGGAATCTCAGTAGATACTACTCTAAGAACTTCATCTCCTATTGTTCTAATTTCATCTGTCATCTTCTACCTATAACTACATCCCCATCATCATCATCTTCTTCTTCATCATCCCAAGGATCTTCTACTTGACCGCTATCCATACGATCTTGTAGAGACTTATATAATGGATCTTGTGGTTCTTCTGGTCGTCTATTAAAATTAACAACTAAAAGTTCATCACCAGACTTAACCTCTGCCATTTCTGGATGGGGTGGTCTAGTAACAGTTCTAGTCTTCTCCTCAGTCAATACTTTATTAAGATGAGCATCATCAGCTGCTATCCACCCTTTAGACATCAACCTTACCGCAAATACAAATAGTATTACCCAAGTTAATATAAAAATTACCGTCATTCTTCATCCTCTGCTGGATGGTTGAAAATATACAACCACGTAAAAAATAATATAATAATTAATGCAAATCTAATTGAACTTGGTGATGTGTCTATAGTTCCTACCATCTGCCTGGTATGTACCTTTGTGCTTTCTGTGCTGTATCCTGCACTATTGGCATAATATCATTCGATACTCTTTCTTCTACAATATCTACAATATCATCAACTACACTGACATCTAAGTCCATGAATGGTGGAATTATTCCCAAGATTCTTAACAAACCATCAACAAATAATGCAAGACATGTAAAACCAAGGATCATACTGATGATTGTAGCGTCTCTATTATGTTTACGCATAGACGCTTCATCTATTGCCCTTGCTTCCGCAAGAGCATCAGCTACCATCTTATCAACCTCTTTCTTTGTATAGAAGTCTCCTACAATAGGAATATCATGTATGTCTGGGCTCATAGTTTTATTTAGCAATCCCTCCCTCAATATCTAGAAGGAATCTTATCATAATCTTGAGTAGGATCTGTATCTTCTGATATATTATCCACTAAACCCTCTTTCTTAAGCTTTTTGTAATTATAACATCCTTCAAATGAGGGTTTAATCTTTGCAGGAGGTAGGCCACCTTGTTCTAAGACTTCATCCAAGAACATCTGGGCTCTTTCATCTTCGGTCATATGTTAAAACGGGAATTGGGGTCATACTTAATTATAACCCAAGCAGAATAGACTGCCAGTGCGGCAGGAATTAATAGAAAAGGCATGATTTTAAAATTACGATTTTACTATACCACCCTTTGATCGTTCTGTCAAGGGAAGGCCTAACGTTTTGTATTCTAGTAACTGTTTCAAAAAAAGAATCTCTTCCTTAAGTTTTTGATTCTCTTTCTCTAAAAAGTCACAATGTTCTTGGTAAATGATTATACTCATAGAATTAAAAAACCCCGATTTTTGGTCGGGGTCTAATTTTTAAACAGACGGGTTTACTATTAGGTTTTCTTTATCGTAAGATATCGCTACACACTCTTCGACATTGATTCGCATTATCGTCACATTCAATTAGACAGTCAAAGTATTCATCCATTGCCTGGTCAGTGTCACTAAAAGTTAGTGAGTCTAGACTATCTTCGTGATGGATCCATTCTGCCATTTGATTATGTGACATTAGGTTACGCATAAACTACTCCTCCATAAACAACAATTTTGACCATAATGTAGATGGTTTTAGAGCATCTGTTCTCCGTTATTCTACCATTATTTAGTCAGGAAATCCTCAAAATCGACATCTTCTAAACAATTCTTAAAGGCGTAATTCTACTTAGACGGTATACCCTGCACCTACTTTAGCTGGTGGTTCTAGATTAACCGTACCATAAAGTGGCTGATGAGCATGTTCAAGTAGATGATCTACTTTACGATTAAGATCGTCCAGTTTAGCAAGAACTTCTGTTAGATCACACTCGCAAGAAGTAGTTGGTACTGTATAAGTAGTTCCCATAGTATCTACATTATAATCAACTGCACTTGCATAGTAAGCAGGATCATCATAAGCTGTATTACCAGCTCCAGTAGTTACTGTATAGGAAGCAGTACTTCCAGCAGAAATATTTTCTGTACCATCATAATCGAATGATGAGGTTCCTACTGAAACATCTCCAGAATGAGTAATTCTTGGATCAGATGCTGGATCATAATCATTTGCTGAAGTACCTACTGATACACGGTCTTCAGGTTTAATATAGGCTCCAGTTTCTGGATCATGAGATCCATCGTTATATGAATTTGTCATTTTTCTATTGGTTTGGGTATATCATTATTTACCATAGTATTATACCACAAAAAAGGAGGGGTTGAAACCCCTCCTCTAGATATGCAAGATTCATATAAACCTAAGCATTGCAAAGTTCTTTAACGAACTTGGTTCCACGATAAGTCAATTCTGACTTAGTGCAGACTTCTTGCTTACGCTTGTCGGTGTCGTACTTAACACCTCTGTATGTGACTTGTGCCATTGGATTAACTCCTAAAGTAGTTGGGTTTTTAGGTCCGTTCCTTTAGTCGGCTTTTGCGTCCCAACATCCTTCCGTTTCGTCTTTAACGATCTGAACCATTTCAGCTCGCACTTCTTCCTCGATTTTATATTCCCTCATCTTATCGACGAGTTCATAACCTTCAGAACAAGTTAGAGAAGCAGCTATAAGAATGGATTGCAAATGAATCATGGGATGAACGTATCCGTTCCGAGTCGGCTTACTTGCGGTCCCTTATGGGACTGAACGATATGTGCATATTAGCACAGATATTCTATATATGCAAGTATATGTGTTCGATTTGATACAATTTAAGAATGTTTTAACTTTTTGTATATGAAGTTGTTACGAGTCAGTATGACTCCAGCTCTGTCTTCATAATTGGGTTTATTCGGTTTTTGCCACTTTAGTATGCGTTCCTCTTTAAAAGGATCATAAAAATCTTGTCTTTGATACCATTCTTGCCACTCTTCATGAGATTTATCTCTATTGCATAAAAAACAGGCACAAACGAGATTGGTAATCTCATTAGTACCTCCAGAGTATCTTGGAACTAAGTGATCAAGAGTTAAACTTTCTCTTGACCCACAGTAAGCGCATTTATTATCAAATGATTCCTTAATGGATAATTTCCATATTTTCTTAGCTTCGCCAGGTGAACAGGTGTGAAGATTAAACAAATAATCATCAGGGGAACTAAAAATCTGCAAAAGCAATCCTAGTAACTCGCTGTTATTTAGCCTTAGATTTTATTGTGTCTCCATACACCAAAACGTCTAAATCACTCTTATAAAAAGTCTCTAAACCATCAATAACCCTTCCTGCAATTGGTT
>MDTB01105284.1_pt1 | contig 12903 bp, 14 predicted proteins | sample 811161 | NCBI WGS metagenome assembly MDTB01 (sample SAMN05326650, study PRJNA326480) | marine metagenome | isolation source: seawater | place: Mediterranean Sea | collected 2009 | reverse complement strand
GGCCAACCATTTTCAACAATGACGCTTGCACTGTTTTCATTAATTGCTGACGCGCTTTAACTTCAGAATTCTGTTCAGATTCGTAAGCAACTTGACTACCAATCCAATTAAACGCATTTGAGTAAGTTGTAATCGCCGTTAAATAAGCATTAATTTTTTGAATCAGATCAATCATTTCAGTATAATCTGCCATGATACGTGAATAATCATAAATGTAATAACCGTTATAAGTTTGCCCGTAATATTTATTCAATGTGGTATTGGTTAAGTTGGTTGTCATTTCTTCAACCCTATTTGAAACACTGGTCATTAAACCATCTAAACCTGTTTTTGTATCAAAGCGGGTCAATGTATCTCCAACATATATTTCACTTGCAAAATCAAGAGGTTCATTTTGAGAGGTTGAACTTGATATTTCAGCCGCTGCTAATGAACTCCCAGTGGTTGGCGTATAGCCCCAAAAGATTGGGTAATCTGTTTGAGTAACCTTTGTAACATCTTTATGGTATTTAATTGCACCCGTCCGATACTCCGCAAAAGATTTTTGATAGTTACCCGAAGGGCTATAAGAATCATCAAGTGCATTAGAAAACGACGTCTGTACATTATCAGCACCACCAACAGCATTAGCAAAGTCTTGAATAGACGTATAATTGGCTGTGGTTTCAACAGCATTGGCACGAGCCAAAACATCAGATGATGCAAATGCAGAATAAGCAACCAAATCTCGAAATGAAAACTGCTCATCATAATATTCCTTTACAAATAACCCCTGAGTGGATGTGGAATCGATCACATATAACTGTCCTAGATGTGTTAATTGAATAACCGTATGGCCAAATTGGGTATCACCGTGACCAATCAACCCAGCAACCAATTCAATTGATTCAGCAACATCCTTAAATCCAGCATCTTCCAAAGAACGGATTAAAATACTGGCCTCTAAATGTGCCAAATCTTCACAATCACCGCCTTGATGTTTAAAGATGGTATCCAATGATTGCCACTCATGCCGAGCCTCTGCAATATAGTCATAACCGTGCATATGGTGACGAACCCGATCAATAATGGTTGCAACACTTTGATCATCAAACGAAGGAAAAAGATGAACACTGATATCCACGACCTTAGAGTGAAGCGCATCAACAACTTGCAACGGTTGCAAAGCGCGTAACCCATTAGGACAAATCATTTGTGGATCTCGTCCATTGATTTCCAGTTCACAAAACTGATCCAAATCAAAAGAAACCTCACGCTTAGAACCAAATGGAAATGCACGCCACCCATCAAGTGTCGGCCAACACACGCCATGTTGATTACAATTAAATAAATCCAAACCATCATAAGCATGAACATCTGGAATCATCAGTTGCTGCTCTTTCGCCAAGCGTCTTAATAATGACGTCTCTACATGAGACAACGTCCGGGCGTGAAGTGTCGTTTGGTCAATCAATGGTAAAAATAATTGGTGTACCTTATGCATCAATTCAGAAGCGGTTGAAATCGATTTAAATTGAGATTGCCACTCCTTTAAAAGCTTATCAATAAACGCGTGGTAAGGATTCACTTCATCTAGAAAATGAAACGTTAAATAGCGATTAAGTTGAGGTGCACCCCACTGATCTAAAATGGATTCATCTTTAAAAATATCATCAAGTGTCAACTGCGCCGGTGGCTGTTGATTGGATTCTAACTCATCATAAAACGAGTCGATAAACGTCGCCTTTTTCAAAGCCGACATATTCACTTGATCTGTAAAAACTCCCCTCAAATAAACCCCTTCCAGAGTCAATAAGAATGTTACAAATTAGATGACGATAACGTTGTTTAGATTGAAATTCTTATAACCCTATCTAAAGTATCGTTCATTTTTGTAAAAACCTTGCATAAATTTATGAATCCGATGATTCTCGTTCATCTAACGGTATTGCATAATACACATCGAGTAGCTTCGTACCGGTAAATGCACCAACTGTAGATAACACAACCTGCCGAGGGATCGTTTTTAAAATTTGCTGAGCAATCTCTACGTTATCATAATCAAATGGAATATCCTCAAAATAACGCACCAAATTTAAAAACAAAAACTTTTTATTTTTAAATGCATACTTCCGAATAACTGGCCGCATATACGGATTATAGAAATACTCCGCAAGTAAAAACTGCATGGTTTTGGAACGTTCAGCAAAGGCCAACACCATCACATAATGATTTTTAACAACTGTTGAGGCTTTTTGATACTCAAGCGCCATGATATCATCTACAACATCATCAAAACGATAAATCAACATCTCAACAATCGCAGATACCAGCTCTAAATCAATCGTTTCATCCAATATCTCAGTAATTTCATGTAAAGGAACCGAATCATTAGACAGCGACAAATGAAGCGTTGTTTCAATAAACGCATCTTTCTCCATATTATCAAACAACTCAAGAAGCGATGGCACATCAGACATATCACTATAATAATCGAAATCCAATCATGAGTAACAGAAAAATCAATAAAACCAAAATCATTAATGACTTATCAAATTTTATCGATACATGAATTATACCTAACTACACGATACTCAAATGGAAGGAGGGACAATTTATATTTATAATAACGAAAGGTTTTTAAAAAATTTAATAACTAAGACTAAATGGGAAACCATTTTAAATTAAAAAAAAGGAGTCAGAAATGGGAACAAATAATGTCAGTTTTTCACAATTAATTGAAGTTGTAGATAAACATGCAAATAACTATGAACAAGCATTAATCCAGCTAGAAACAAGTGCAAATTCGTCTGGAGGAACGGGTGGAAACCCAGGTTCAGTAAATATTACCGAAGCAACCGTTGCAACAACACGTGTTCAATTAACACAATCGCTAACCGAAATGGCATCAGGTATTGCCAAAAACGCTGCAGATCACACCAAAGGACTTGGTCGTAAAATCGGCGGGTAATTAATTAATAGAAAGAGGTCACTATGGCAACAACATTTACAAATCCGATTTCAAGTAATCAGTACATGAAACACGATATTTATGGAACATCATTCGATTCAACAGTTGAAATTTACGATGCATTGGCAAAATTTGCCGCATCAGGTGAAGACGGAAAAGTAAAGTTGCCATCGGGCCAAGAATTAGATTTATCTAAAATTTCTGGTATGACAACGTATAGTGTCTACCTCCAATTTTTACAAGCCCATAAAGAATTAGTTGATAATGTATTTGTTTTCGTTAAAAACTTAGAAAACAAATTGGATAATTTACTGTCCTCATAGCCCATGTCGATCGTTAACCCTCTTTTACTCGCTGGTCCTGAAGAAATCAGAAAATATCAAGAGCAACGAATAAAAGAGTGGACTGAAAAAAAAGGGACATCAAAAAAAGATTTCGATCATTATTTTGCTGAGGTTGTTGATCAATGGGAAATGGATGACTTCAATGAAACCATTCTCGATGTAACTGAATTTAATGACATAGACGGCATGGATTTAGACGCATCATTAAGCGTTCAAAAAGAATTAAAACGACTAAAGTTACTGAGTCCTGAAGGTTATTTAAATTTGAAAACAATAAATTATGATGCCGTTTTTAACGGGTTAAACCAGTTTTCAAATTTAACCGACGATCAGAAAGCGTCCATTGCTAAACGATTAAATGCCATGCTAAATAATAAACCGGGTGATTTTGAAACATTTACATCATCAATGTTTGAATTCTCACCGACATCACCCAAACATGGAAATCATGCCATTTCAAAAGCACAATCAAGCCAAATTTGGCAAACGTTAAACACCTTAAATGTGATTGATGATTATGGCGTATTACTCTTAAAACCAAACAGTGACGAATTAACGGCAGCGATTAATGGCGTACCATCACTATCAACAGGTCAAAAGGAACGCGTACTTGCGATTTTAAATCAACATCCAGAACTATCCTACCGATCATATTTAGCTGATTTTGGCGAGGTTTCTGATCCTGAAAGTGAGCTACCAAGAGCAGGGATTTATTTTGCAGATGGCGCACCAGTTAAAAAAAGTGAAGGGTTAACAAAAGAGCAACTAAACTACATTCGAATAATGGCAGTGCTGGAATGGAATGTAATGCTAATTTCACAAAAAACTGTTCATAAAACACGGATCAAGTCAGCTGAAAAATTGAAAAAAGAAAAAAAGGCAGACAAATTAGAAAATGAAAAACACATGGCTGAACTTGAAGCACGGTATCGTGAACAAGCAAAAAAGTCATCAAGAAAAAAATAAGGGGGAACCGCGATGAGTTATGAATCTCGAATATCTAGTCAGCTAACATCTGAGTTGCATGATAATCGTATTGAACAGCTGAAAAAGCACAAAAAGATCATCAACGAAATCGAACCTCAAAAAGAAAAAGGTGCAACCAATAGCTTTTACACCAATCCGGATAAAGTAGCACGCCAACAAAATGTGGGTCAAACTCAAAATAATACGGTTGAACAGTTCTATAAACCAATCTTTAAATGGGAAAAAACCGACGATACAACCCAATTCCATATTATTCCAACAGAAAAAAGCGTTGAGTTTAAATCATTATATAACATGAACGGAACATCCAATCAGTTGTTATCATTATTAGGCTATAAAATCGATATTTCACAACAAGTTGATCAATTTAAACAAAAGTTTCAAAAATGTTTCATTGAATCAAAATCACATAATGCATTGATCGGAAAATTTTCTGAACTTAAAGTTGGAATCATTGGTGCTATGCTTAGTTTACTTGGGTTAAAGCCAAACGACATCGACGAGTTAAAACATGACGCGCTAAAAAAAGCCATTGCAGATAATATTAATAGCTTTGAACAAAACGAATACAACGCAGAATTAATCACAGTTTTCACTAAAACAAAAAAAGATAAGGGTCGGGTCAAAATATTAACCGAACTAAGAAAGCAGCTAATTCGTCAAATGAAGAATTATGGGCAGCCTGATTATTATACCAAGGAACGAATTTATACAATTAAAGAAGATCAAATCAAAAAAATATTGGGCGATTTACTTGAAGAAAAACAAAACCTGTCGTACTTGAGGAATTATCGATGACAGACATTTCAATTTCAGATAACGAACGAATATCTCTGTCGGATGTTGATCGAAAAATCGAGCAATTATCTTATTACATTAAACGAGTCAACCAACGCATGAGTGCCATAAAAAACTTTTCCAAAAACAGTACCACAGCAGATAACAAGAAATTCATATCTAAATTCAAAAAAACCCATGAATCAGCAAAAATAAGGATTAATCGATGAGCGCTGAACACATTACCAACCAAACACATTTAAATAAAATTTTACGGGAAGAATCGGCTCAAATTATTGCCACAAAATTATCTAAAGACCTGGATCAAGAAAACAAGCAACAGAAAGTACCGAAAATAGAAACCAATGATTTAACAGATTTGAACAATGTCCAACGGTTATTATCCCAACAATCCGAACAAACCAAGCAACACATCACGAAAAAAAGCTTAGAGAGCATGCAACATAATGGCCACATTCATAATGCAGAGCTCGAAGATGAAATCAACCGAGAGTTAACAAAGTTTTTTGAACCCAAAACATCCATTCAAGACAAAACAACTCTGTCAAAAGAATATTACCAAAACAATGACATAGAAAATGCCAAAGAAAGTGTGAAAGATAATCGCTTATTGGATCAATTAGCTGGCTCAAAAGCGCAACAAAAAGACACTAAAAAAGTCAAAGAAGATGCATTCAATGCACTTACTCAAGACACCCAAGAAGACAACTTTGACGAAGTATTATTAAAACACAAACAGCAATCAAACGATTCAAACAATGTAAAAGAAAAAAGAATGACCCTATTAAATCAACGCGATTTAAAAGAGTATGCCAAACAGTTAACCAAGTTTGCACTTACAAGCGACCCGAATGCCAAACAAGCCATCGAAAAACAAAAACAAACATTAATGCAAAAAGGATTATCCATCAATGACATTAATTTTATGGCGTCGAAAATTGGTCAGGTAATGAAACAGCACATGGTCTATGATTTAAAACAACAGTTGATCAACGTCCATATGTCAAAAGGATTTTCAAAACAAGAACATCTTCAATATAATCTACAATTTAATTCGGCATCGACACACCTTGAAGGGCTAAAAAATCAAGGACGACTCAATGCCGATTTATCAGACACTGTAAATCAACTTCGGCATCAAGCCAAACAAGATCTAGGTAATTTTCTTTATGAAGAATCCGTGAATCAATTTACAAAACAAACGTTGGGTCAAATGTCATTACAGAAATTTACTGAAGAATTAGTTAAACTACAAAAAGCGGCACAATCAGCCGGTGTCGACATTTCAGAAAAGGAACTCACGGAAAAGATTTTTTCAGCAATCGATAACTTAGGATTAGCTGAATTTTCTCGTCCGGACACCAATAGTAAAAATCAACAAAAACAACCCGAACGATTCATTACCCAAGAAGAAGCATTGGATGATAAGTTACGATACTTGTATATGATTAAAGCCTTACACCCAAGTCTTCGCCATAAAATCGATACCCATTTCAAAATGAAAAAATGCCGAAACGGCATGATTAAATTGGGCTTTTACACTGAAGAGAAAGAGCATCATTTAAAAAAACAAGGCGAATTCTTGGCCGCCAACCAATTTAAAGAAGAACTGGGATTTCTATTTCGAGAAGAAGCCACACTCCCCCATTTAACAGGCGCTGAATATGGCGTAATACGAAAGAAAAAAGCCTTTTTCTTATCCCAATTAAGAAAAGTTGATCATGGCATGAACGCGAATGAAATTGACCGAATGAAACAAAACATGTATCGAGAAATGTATGGCCTTATGAAAGAAGAATTATTACAATTAAAAGAGATGGCAGAAATCCGTAAACACGTCGGGATTACACGAAAAGTAAAACATCTGCAAGAGGTTGTGAAGCGAATTCAAGAAACAATTCCTGTTCATGACTTTAAATCAAACATTCATAAATTAATCGCGCCCGTAAATAATCAAACAATCAATGAAGGCGCATAAAAGAAAGGAATAAATTATGTTTAATGCAATACCAATGATACAAAACTCAATATCAGCAACCTCCCAGGCAATGGAGTTGCTCTCAGCCGATGCACAGGCATTCCAAACCGATGGCTACAAACAAACCCGCTACTCATTTGCATCAGTGTTTAATCGAGAAGTTCAAAGCATGGGCGGGCGCTATGGCCGGTATGGTGGCGGCCACAATCAGACCATGTCACAAGGTGTGACCTTAATTCCAATGGGATACGACATGAGTCAAGGTGGTATTAAAACCGCTGAACCATTAAATGCAGCAATAAATGGACAAGGATTTTTCATTCTACAAGCTGAAAACTCCAGCCAACATTTATTAACGCGCGCTAGTGACTTTATTTTTGCGGCAGATGGATCATTAATGGACATCTTTGGTCGTAAAGTGAAAGGCTACAAAATGGTCAACGGTCAGCCTGATAAAAGTCAATTAGTGGATATCAAATTAGATGCATCAACGGATAACCTAGCGGATGTTGGATTTGAAGAAAATGGCATTTTAACATCAAATTATCAAGCAAGATTATCTGCACGATCAAATGGTGAATCTATTGAAAATCTTCCGGAGGGAAATCAATTGTTCCAGTTAGCACTTGGCTTTGTTGGCAACCCAGCTCAAATGACCCAGGGTCAAGGAAACACATTTTCGACATCATTAAAATCTGGGTCTATTTCATTTTATGGTGTTTCTAGTGAACAAAACCTAGGGAATGTAATTGGCGGGTCCTCTGAATCATCAAACGTTAATCCAGCTGAAACAACGATAGTTGGTATCCAGTTACAACGTGGCTACAACGCAACACAAGCGGCACTAACCATGACCAATCGATTCCTAACGCAAATCATGGAAGTAGCTAGTAAAGCATAGTGACAAAGCCACCTGAATTCAAATCGTTTAAAGAAGCAGAAACAACGATTAAACAGCAAGTGTTATCACTATGTGAGCAATATACGTCAGCCATTGAACAAATTCGACCAATATTAAAAAAATCCGCTACGGAACCGGCCGTCATCAAAAGTGACCAAAAGATTTTTTTAGATCTCTATAATGAAGCCAATGACCACATTCACAACCTGGCACAACTTACCAAAGAACTGACAGAAACCAAAACGAGTAATCCGAACCTTATTTTTGAAGTTGGTAGTGAAGTCTTATCGAATACTGTTAATTTTTTAAACTCTCTACCATCAGCAATTCAAAAAACAATATTTTATACAAATAATTAAGGGCTAACCAAGTAGTCGATAAAAGCGTCTGAAGACTGCTTAAACCGTTTATAAAGAGGTTCAAGATCAGACAGATCCTTGGTGAAACGATGCAATAACTGTGAAACGGTTTGATGATCAAAACCAGCATAATTAGTCGTCACGAAATATACCCAATGCGACACAAATTGTAAAAAAGGAAATAGTAGCATATGCACGTCCCAATAATCAGTAATATCATCCATTTTTAAAAAAGGTGACTGATATGTTCTTGAAACTAAAAAAAGGTCACCATGGTGCAATAAGCTTTGAATCTGACGCAATACGTAATCAATATGAGAAATGCGTTCATTCAGCTGATATATGGGAACATCATGAGGAAATAAGAATAAGGTTGCTAATGATGTTTGGTGTTTTAATTCACCCAAACCGACAGTGGCTTGATCAAGTTGAAATGATTGAATGTAGGGATGAATAAATGCATCAAAGTCAAACGTGCCAGTTGTATGTTCAGTCAAGCGGTCAACATAATCAATTAAGCAAGTCTTTTGAAGGTCCAGCTGAGGAACTAAATACTCATTTATCCAATCAAGCAATGGCAGTTGAGTATATTGGCGACCAACAAAGCGCATCACTGCATCATAATATTCTATGAGAATTGCGTGAGAATTCTTAAATTTTTGATCAATTTCTAAGATTGCCTGATCGTTTTGATAAAATGTTTGAAGAGCGGGCATGGAATAATAGCCACGATCAATGTAGCGAAACGGATAAACTTTTAAATACAGTGGAACCGCATCAGTCTCAGAATCTAACGACGCTGGCGTTTGATAAATGGAATCCATTTCCTCAAAATCAGTAACAATAAATTCGTTGTTTTCGAGAAAGCATAAATTATTAGAATTTAAGTTTTGATGTCGAAATCCAACAGCAAATAATTGCTTGTTAATCGTCTCAAACACAGAATAAACTTTTTTTCGATCGGGAAATAAGTCCGTATTAAACGATCCAAATTGATAATAACTATACCTAACGTTAGATGGGGTCAATCGTAATACCAGGCCTAGTTCTAAAGAAACATCATGAGAAGAGTATTCAAAACCTATGCATGCCAATGGAAGTATAGAGGGAACTTGAAAATTATAATGAGAATTATAAATCATTAAATTTTTAAACTCTTTTTCCATGGATGGTTTAAGCATCGCACCCGTCACACGCTCATGGGTTTTATTTGTACCAGCCTGAGTCCGTGAATGAACTGACAAGTAACGACCAACACCTGATCCAACCCCCTTACATTCCACTAAGAAAGGTTGCTGTTGATAATGAAGCACAATGGGAACCCAAGTATCACCATCTTTAACAACAAGCACCCCCGTTCGGGACATCGCCGGATCATCTACCGGAACATGCATCAAAACACCACAAGAATACCCAGCAATGGTATGCCTAAAATCATCTTCATTATCCGAAGTATGAAAAACAAGTTGCTTATCAATAATATGATCAATAACAGGGTGATTAGAATACATGTGACTCAAATGAGTCCAATCCGAATCAGATTTTGAAAATGTTAATGGTAAAATGACAGCTTTAAATTCAGATGTCATTCGATGATCACGAAAGTGAGCGGTGTTAGAGGTTATTGGTTGAATAGACTGTTGATCTCGATAAAACCCTAAAATATGTGTCAAAGGGTTGGTGAGGGAAGCTGACGAACACGAATAACACCATCTATTGCCAACAACTTTTGCAACGTATCATCCGCTGGCAAATCATCAACATCAATAATATTATACGCAATATTATCACGACTTTTATTCACCATCTCAGCAATATTAATACCAGACTCTGCAATAACAGACGTAATTTGACCAATAATATTTGGAACATTTTCGTTAATAATTGTTAAGCGGTGATTTTCAGATCTCTCCAAGTAACTGGTTGGAAAATTAACAGAATTTACAATGGAACCATTGAGTAAAAAATCTTTCAATTGATTGGATACCATAATCGCACAATTATCTTCAGCTTCACCAGTAGATGCACCTAAGTGTGGAATTGAAATAACATTTGAATTATTAACCAGTAACGGATTAGGAAAATCGGTAATGTATTTTGCAACATGCCCATTATCAAGTGCCTTGATCATGGCCGGTTCATCAACCAGTTCATTTCTAGAAAAGTTAAGCAATACGGCACCCTTCTTTATCATTTGAATACGATCAGAATTAATAAACCCTTTTGTCTTTTCACTAAAGGGAACATGAACTGAAATAAAATCAGATTCACGAATTAATCGCTCAAGACTACCCGCTCTTGTAACATCACTTGAAAGCTCCCAAGCCGCATTAACAGAGATAAAAGGATCATAACCTTGAACAGCCATTCCTAAAGAAAGGCCGGCATTAGCAACTTGCAATCCAATCGCACCGAGACCGATAACACCTAATGTTTTACCAGCAACTTCAGCGCCCTTAAAGTTTGATTTATTTTTTTCAACCAATGTTGGAATGTCATCACCTTGATCGGCAATGGACTTTACATACTCGATACCACCAATAATATCACGAGAAGCCAACAGTAACCCGGTAATCACCAATTCCTTAACAGCATTCGCATTAGCCCCGGGTGAATTAAATACGACAATACCTGAATCAGTACATTTAGGGACAGGAATGTTATTAACTCCAGCACCAGCACGCCCAATAGCTTTTAATGACGTTGGAAATGACTCCGTATGCAACTTATGACTACGTAAAATGTAAGCGTCAGCATTATCGATGTTAGATGCAATTTCAAACGAATCCAGAGGAAAAATATCCAATCCTTTGGAGGAAACTTTATTATAAGTTCTTACTCGAAATGAGTGACTATCGTTTTCTAAACTGGGGACTTTTTCTAGCACCGCGTTTTCCATATTTCTTACGCTCTTTCTCTCGACGATCCTGTGTTAACAAGCCATTGGTTCGTAAAGTCGATTTAAAGTCTTCATTGATGAGTAAAACGGCTCTTGATAAACCCAGAAGTGACGCTTCAGCTTGACCAGTTAAGCCACCACCAACAACATCAATTCGGACATCATATTTGTTATTTAAGCTTAATAAATTAAGCGGCAACATAACTTGATTAACCAAACGCTCTGAACTTAAATAATCCTGTGGGTTTAATTGATTGATCTTAACAACCCCAGTCCCTTTAAATAACCAAACCTTCGCAGTCGACTCTTTTCGTCGTCCTGTCGCATACAATGCATCCTGTTTAACTTTCAAAGCTTCCTTCACAAGCTTAACATGTTCAACTTTTGGAGCATCCGAAACAGGGGCTTCTTTGACCTGTTTTTTAACAACAACTTTTTTCTTAACAACATTCACTTTTTTTGGTTCTTTTGTGTTTTTATTTGATGATTTTTTACTATTTGCCATAATTATCCTTCCGCAAATGCAACCGGTTGTTGAGCGTGTTGCTGATGGTCTTCACCAGCATAATAAAATACTTTTTTTTGCAATAAACGGCCATGTGGGTTATGAGGTAACATACCATTTACGGCTTTGCGTAACGCTTCGGTTGGCTTTTTTTTCATTAAGGCTTCATAGGATGTTTCTTTCAACCCTCCAGGGTACCCTGAATGACGATAATATTTTTTATCCGTTGTTTTCTTTCCGGTGACCCTTATTTTCTCAGCATTAATAACAACCACATACTGTTGATTAAAAACACCAGGAGTATAGGTGGGAGATTTTTTACCTAAAACAATCGATGAAATATCGCTTGCTGCTCGCCCTAAAACTTTATCATTTGCATCATAAAGAACCCACTGCTCTGATAATGAATCTTTCTTTGGATAGAATGATTTAATATGTTTCTTTTTCATTTCCTGACCACCTTAGTAACCTTATTATAATTAACTTGAGCTAAATGTAAACCCTGAACCGGCGCTAATGAATATGAAACTGGCCGATGAATTAAAAAATAATCATTTAGTCTACCTATATTAGTAAAATTCACCATAGAATGCAAGAGTAAGCCAACAATATGGCGAACCATTTTATATAAAAAACCATTTGCTGTAATTTGAAAACAATAAATAGTCATTTCATCACCAGACAACGAGACATAGGGTTGCTCAAAAAATCGGATATCATGAATTTCTCGAATAAATGTTTTTGTGTCAGCACTTCGGTTACAAAGAGACATAAAGTTTTTACGTCCGACAAATAGTGATTGTAACGCGTCTTCCCCAGGAATAAATAATGGTTCATTGTAAAGAACAGTGACAGAATGAAACATGTAAGCAGGTAATGATTGATCAAATGTAAAATAATAGTGGTAGGTTCGAGTAGTTGCCGATGACAACGCATGAAATGTCGGTGGAACCACCGCAATAGAGTTAATACGAATACCAACAGAAGATAACGCTTTATTTAAAGATAACGTAATATCCGCCGGATCAAATTGGAATGGAAAATCACAATGACAATACGACAAATCTGCATGAACACCGGTATCCGTCCGACCACAAGGCACACATTGAACGGACTGTTTAAATAAACGATATAATGCGTCCTCTAAACAACCAAAAACAGTAAGTTTACGTGATTGCTTTT
>MDTB01096849.1_pt1 | contig 12903 bp, 12 predicted proteins | sample 811161 | NCBI WGS metagenome assembly MDTB01 (sample SAMN05326650, study PRJNA326480) | marine metagenome | isolation source: seawater | place: Mediterranean Sea | collected 2009 | reverse complement strand
TTTGTTTATGTAACTGTTAAAACACATCCAAATTTTAACGAAAAATTTAGATTAAATTATTCTGAAACAGAAACAGTTAATGATGTAAATAAAATTAAAAATTTGAGGATTAGAGAAACTATTAAATATTTTAAAATTAATGAACCAATTTATATTAATACAATTTCTGATTTGCCATATAATTCAGGATTAGGTTCTTCCAGCTCATTTTTGATTGGTTTAATACACTGTATTTTTATAATGAAAAAACAAAAGATAAATTTAAAGAAAATTGCAGAAATTGCTTTTAAAATTGAAAACAAAATAACAAATTATTCTCTTGGAAAACAAGATCATTATATAGCAGCTTATGGAGGTTTAAAAAAAATTACTTATAAAGATAAAATAAATATTAAAAAAATAAATATTAGTAAAAAAAAAATTAATGATCTAAATAACAACCTTCTTTTTTTATGGACTGGACAGACGCGACTATCAAAAGGAAATTTAACAAAACAAAAAAAAAATTTTGAAGAAAATATAGAAAAATTAAAAAATCTTAAAAAGATTGCTTTTAAGTTTTCTAAAGAATTAAATAATAAAAAATTAGATTTAAAAGTGTTAGGCACACTATTAGATGAAAATTGGCAAATAAAACAAAATTTTACAAATAATATATCTAATATATATTTAAATAATATTTACAAAAAAGCAATTTCTTCAGGGTGTTATGGAGGTAAGTTGCTAGGAGCAGGTGGGGGAGGTTTTTTTCTTTTTGTTTGTAAAAAAAGTATACAAAGGAAAGTAATATCTAAACTAAAAAATTGTAAATCAATAAATTTTAAATTACACAACGAAGGCACTAAAGCTTGTTTTTCATACTAAATGATTGAAGTATTTACAATTTATATTGATATTGATCAAAATAATAATCTAAGTTTTCTTTAATAGTAATTTTCTTTTTGATATTTTTACTGTTAATTCTTATCAAAGGTTGGCTGTAATTTGTTTTTTTTACATAAATAACTTTTGCTTTTTTATTAAAAAATTTTTCAAATTTTTTTTTAAGAGCTTCAATAAACACTTTATTAGATGAGCAGTATCCAGATGGGAAATAATCTATTTTTTTTGATTTAGTGTTAATTAACTTTGAATATATTTTAGACAATATATCGATATAGATATTATCTCTTATATATCTAGGATGGGATACTAAAGCATACTTGTTTTTTATCCAATTGTTTATTAAATAAAAATTTAATTTCTTCTCCTCTAGTGGTCCCCATGGATTTGTTATATATATTGATTTGTATTTTAATTTGTACTTCTTACAAAAAAATTTAATTTTATCATAGGAGATTGATTTAGAAACACCATAGTTATTTACAGCCTCATAATTTTTAGATCTAATTTTCTGAAATACAGTATTTGAAACAATAATAATTGTTTTTCTATCAACTATTTTAAATACAGATTCTATATTTCTAGTGTTTTCAATTAAAGATTTTTTTAAGTTAAATTTTATATTTGAATTATAGTTTTTGGTTAATGCATGATGAAGACAAATTACATTAAATTTATTTTTAATTAATAATTTGATAAATTTTTTATCACCAAACTTTATATTATTAATAAGATTTATATTTCTGATATTTTTAACTAATTTTAATCTTTTAAGTCTAATTGACTTATAGGAATTAAAATTTTTTGTTAAGGTACAAGTAATTTTATTTTTTTTATTTTGTGATAATTTTTTTACAAAATGATAACCTGTAAAAGATGAGACTCCAACAAATAATATTTTCATAAATTATAAATTATAAATCAGGTTTGAATATTTCTGTAAATTTTTTTTAAAATTAAATCTCTTGTCTTCTAAATAAACTGCTTTCCTTTTTTTTTTAATTTTAATTATTAATTTAGATAAACTTTTATAATCACCAATCTTAAATAATTTTCCATATTTTTGTTTATTTAAAATTTCCCTTGGCCCGGTCTTGCAATCAGATGAAATGATTGGCACACCTAGTGTCAAAGCTTCAATCAAAGTATTTGGTAATCCTTCATAGAGTGAAGACATTATAAAAACGTCTGACTTTAAATAGTAAGGATAAATATTATTTTGGTAACTAATGATTCTTACTTTATTATTTAATTTATTATTATTTATGTATTTATTTAAATTATTTAGTTCTTTGCCTTTACCAATTAAATAAAATCTAAATTTTTTTTTATTTTTTATTAAATTTAGTGATCTTAAAATGGTTATTTGATCTTTTTGTTTTACAAGTCTACCCACCGACAAAATATTAATAATTTTTTTTGAATTGGAAAAAAAACAATTTTTAATTTTATATTTTGAAAGTTTATTAATTTTTTTTTTAGGTTCAATCAAATTGTAAATATTTATTGGATTTAAATTAAAAAATTTTTTAAACTCTTGTTTAAAATCTTGACTATTTACAATTATTTTATCGGCTTTCTTATAAAAATAAGCCATGATAATTTTTTTAATTAAATTTCTAGCATAATTATTTGGGCTTTGATTTGACCTTATTATTACTTTGTATCCCAGTAACTTAGAAAAAATTATAGCAAATATATTAGATTGAAAAGAAACTAAGGTAGTTCTCTCATTTTTATAGTTTTTAAGTAAGAGATAGACACAAAAAAAACTTTTGATTAATCTAATTTTTGAATTAAAAAAATTTGATTTTGAGGAAATAAATTTTATACTTTTATTAAAATATTTTTTTTTATTTTTATTAGCTGTAATTATCGAAATTTTTCGATTAATTGAGATTCCATTACAAATATTAATTAAATTTTTTTCTACACCTCCTTCTTCAATAGATGGGCAAAAAAAAATAATTTTTTTATTATATTTTTTTAAAGATTTTTTCATACTCGTAAATATGTTTTTTTATATTAAATTTTTTCAGAGAGTTGAACATTTTTGAAATTTTATTTTTATTTTTTTTTGTAAGATTTTTAACTATCAAATTAGATAATCTTTGATTGTCACCTATGTTAACAAGGTCGCCAAATTTACCATTATTTAAAATTTCTTTTGGACCAGATTTGCAATTAGTAGAAATTATTGGAATTCTAAAAATACCTGCTTCAACTAAAACATTTCCGAATCCTTCATAAATTGAAGTAAGAACAAATAAATCTGCAATCTTATAATAATAATATATATTTTTTGGTTTTTTGATTAATAAAACTTTATTTTTAAGATTATTATTTTTAATAAAATTTTTTAAATTATTTTCTTCACTTCCGTAACCAATAAGTATTAGTTTAGCATTTATATCTCTATGAATTAAATTAAAGCTTTCAAGTAACATTAATTGATTTTTTTGTTTTTCGAAACGTGCAACATTAAGAATTACTTTATATTTTAATTTTTCATGTTTTTTTTTTGAATATCTAATTAATTTTTTATCATATGCGGCATTATAAATAGTTTTGACCCTTTTTTTACAAATCTTTTCTAAATCTCTTCCTAATTCTTTACTAATAGAGATAATACAGTCAGAAAATCTGTAACTAAATCTAATTAAAAATTTAATTATTTTATTTTTAAAATTATTTATGTAGTTCAATTCGATAGGGTTATTCCGTTCAATTAAAATTAATTTAATCCAGTTTAAATTAATTAGCGCAATTACAGATATAATATTTGCAAAATATTGATTAGATATGAATATAGTTTTTAAAAATTTATCTTTATTTTTTTTTATAATTTTTCTTAATTCAAATATAGAATAAATTGCCCTTTTTTTTTTTAATTACATGAATCTTAATTTTATTTTTTAAATAAAAGTTAATTTTTGGATTTTCTAAAGTGATGAAGCTGATACTATATTTTTTTTTGATCTAAATTATTAATCAATCTTGAAAGTGATAGATCAGCACCACCAATTCTAGAATATGGGTGAAAAATATATAGTTTAATTTTTTTCATAATTATCTCTTTGTAAGTTGGTATTAATATATTATTTATAATTAATTTATGAAAATATATTATTGGTCTCCATTTACATCTAATGTAGCTACTATAAAAGCAGTAATAAATTCAGCTTATGGTCTTAAAAAAATTTTTAAATTTAATACCTATATAATTAATTCTTTTGGTGAATGGAATGGTTATAAAAAAGAAATTAAATCAAAAAAAATTAAAATTATAAATAATCCAAAGAATTCAAAAATAGTTTATACTCAAGGATATCTTAAAAGCAGAATTGCTTTTATTAGAATTTTTTTTCATTCATTTTTTTTTCTTAAAAATATTTTGTTACAGAATAGACCTGAGTTTTTAGTTGTACATTTAATTACATCTTTGCCTTTAATTTTATTTAGGCTCTTTAAATTTGAAACAAAGTTAGTTTTAAGAATTTCTGGTCAACCAAAATTAAATTATTTTAGAAGATTAATATGGAAAATATCTAGACAGAATATTTATTGTGTTACTGTGCCAACTAAAGAAACTTTAAACTTTTTAAAAAAAATGAATATATTTGATCCATCGATAATTCATTATTTACCAGATCCTGTTTTTATTAATAAAGAAATTAATAAATATTTAAAAATGAAAAATAAAAATAATTCTAAATACATAATAAATATTGGAAGATTAACGAGGCAAAAAAACCAGAAAATTTTAATTAAATCATTTAAAGAAATATCTAAAAATTATAAAAATCTTAAGCTCTTAATACTTGGAAAAGGTGAAAAATATTTTGAATTATCGAATTTAGTAAAACAATTAAATCTAGAAAATAAGGTTAATTTTCTTGGTCAAGTAAACTCTCCATATAAATATATAAAAAATTCTCTATGCGTAATAGTTTCATCTTTATGGGAAGATCCAGGCTTTGTCATGATTGAGTCGTCAGCATTAAAAAAAGTAGTCATTAGTAGTGATTGTCAAAGTGGGCCTAAAGAATTTTTTAATAGAGGTAAAACTGGCTTTTTATTTAAAAATAATAATGAGAAAAGTTTAATTAATGCTTTTGAAAAATTTATGAATTCTAGTAGCGTTAAAATTTCACAAAATTTAAATAAGAATTATATAAAATCTCAAGAATATTCTGAAATTTACCACAGTAAAATTTTTAAAAAAATACTGGAACATGAAAAAAAATAGAATTTATATTTCCATCTGTTCAAGAAATTTCAATAGTAATTTACTAAATTTATTAAACTGTATAAATATGAATATTAAAAATTCTAATCTAGATGTAAAAGTGCTACTAACTTTTAATAATTCAAAAAAAATTACAATTTCTGAAAATAATTTAATTAAAGGAAAGCTAAAAAAAATAGATTATTCTATAATTTATGAAAAAAAAATTGGCATTTCATTTGTCAGAAATAAAGCATTGAATTTTTTACAACTAATTAAATTTGATTATGCCTGTTTTCTTGATGATGACTGTATAATTAAAAAAAATTTTATTTCAAATCACTTAAATTTCATAAAAAATAACAATTGTAGCATTGTAGGTGGGCCTCAATTTTACAAATCTAAAAGCTTATTTTTAAGTGTTTTTGAGAGAAATTTTAAAAATGGACAAAGAGTTTTTTGGGTTTCAACGAACAATGTTTTTTTTAAAAAGGATATATTAAGACATAAGTTATTTTTTTCTAAAAATGTTGCAAAATATGGATATGGAGAGGATCAACTTTTTTTTTCTAAGTTATCTAAGTTAGGAGAGGAAATTAAATGGAATAATAATCCTGTTTTTGAAGTTTTTCAAAAAAGTCGGAACAATTTTAGATGGTTTGTTAATAGAAATTATAAATATGGACTGACTGGTGTATTAATAGATAAAGAGCTTTATGGTTCTATGTTTGCATTTTTTCTAAACATTTTAAAAGCGATTATTAATTTATTTAAGTCCTTCTATTATCTTTTGCTGATACCATTCAACCCGCTTGATAGCTATTATAAAAGTTTAGCCTTTTTTCTAAGATTTTTTGGAAGAATATTAAAAATTATAATATAAAAATTATTAAGATAACAATGAAATGAACTCACTTAAATTTTCTTTAAATAAAATTTCAGTATATATTTTATACTTATTTCCAATTTTTATTATAATAGGTAATGCAGCTATTAATTCAGTAATAATAACAATTTTTTTTATATATTTATTAAAATGTTTTTTAAAAAGAAAAATTCTTTTTTCTGATACATTTGAATTTAAAATATTTACTTATTTTTATTTATATTTAATTTTTAATTCATTGTTTTCTGAAGATAGCAAATTATCATTAATTAGAACAATTCCTTATTTAAAGTTTTTTATTTTTGTTCTTATTTATAAAGATATTATTGAGAGAAAATTAATTAATTTAAAGAAGTTAGGTTTTTTTTGGTTAATAATAATTTTAGTTTTAAGTTTAGATATAATTTACCAAAGTATTTTTGGTTATAATTTTTTTAACTATATTTCTGTTAGTAACGTAAGAAACAGTGGTTTATTTATGGATGAACTCGTGGCAGGCGGTTTTTTATTATCATTTGTGTTTGTTATTTATTTTTTGATAAATAAAAACATAAATTTTTTCTATCTAAGTTTATTTGTTAGTTTTTTTATTATTATTATGTTTTTAACTGGTGAAAGATCTAATTTTTTAAAATTTATAATGATAATTTTAACTGTATTTTATTTTCTATCTAAATCTAGATTAATTTTTAAAAATTTATCTTTACTGATTTTAATTACAACCATTTCATTGTTGGTGAATAGTTTTAGTAACTTTAAAGAGAGATATTTTTCTACTATTAGTTTTGCAACTAATGCAAATTTAAATTTATTTGATACATATTTTACATCAGAATATGGGGCCCATACAATATCATCTTATCTCATCTTGAAAGATAATTTATATTTTGGAGTAGGAAATAAAAATTTTAGAAATGAATGTAAAAAATATTCTGTTGATGTAATTAAAGCTCAAAAAAAAATAGATAAAAATGAAAAAGGTAAATATTCAAATGGATGCTCAACACATCCACACCAAATTTATAATGAGTTTTTTAGCGAACACGGCTTAGTTGGCTTAATAATAATTTTTTATATTTTTTATTTATTAATTTTTAAGAACTTTTCAAAAAAAAAAAAAAACCAACCTCAATATAATATGTCTCATTTATATGATAATATATTTTATACCAATTTTACCATCTGGTAGTTTTTTCTCTACATTTACCTCAACTTTGTTCTGGATTAATTATTTATTTTACGTAGTCAATATAAAAACAAATGATTAATAATTATTTAAATATTACACTACTAGAATTTTTCCTAATTTTAATTTTTAATATATTTTTATTCACTATGATTAATTTATTTTGTATTAAACAGAATATTTTAATTGATTTAAAAAAATCAAGTTTGCACAAAAGATTTCTAAATAAAGATGTAGTGCCTATTACTGGAGGATGTATTTTATTAATTAATTGTCTTGTATTTGGTACATTTGTCAAATTTGAAAATCAATTTATTATTTTAATTATTTTTTTTATTGGTCTCTTAGCTGACATTCAAAAACTTAATTCTCCAATAATAAGATTAATTTTGCAAACTGTGGTAATAATATTTTTTGTCTTAATAAATGATTTACTTGTTAGGTCGATTCGTATTACTCTTATAGATGATTATTTAAGTTATAATATACTGTCAATTTTATTTACTTCTTTTTGTTTATTGATTTTAATTAATGGGTCAAACTTCATAGACGGAGTTAATCTGCAATGTTCAGGATATTATTTAGTTGTTATGACAATTCTGTTATATCTAAAGTCAAATACTCTCGAAATTTACAACATAAGTATCTTAAGTATTTTATATCCATTTATATTAATATTTATTTTATTTAATTATCTTAATAGATCATATTTGGGTGATGGAGGTTCTTATCTTTTGTCTTTTTTAGTTGGGTATCTGCTAATTAATTTTCAAATAAAAACAAATGTTTCTCCATATTATTTAGCATTACTTTTGTGGTATCCTGCCTTTGAAAATTTATTTTCTATTTTAAGAAAAATTATGTTGCCCAATAAATCTCCTGATCAACCAGACACTTTACATCTTCATCATCTGATTTTTAAGTATTTAGACAAAAGATTTAATATTAATAGAAATTTATTATCTTCATTACCAGGTATTTTGATTAATCTATTTAATATTTTTATTTTTTTTATTGGCAGTCAATTTTTGTACTCAACAATACATTTGGTACTAATTATTGGAATTTGTATAATTGTTTATATTTTTTCTTATTCCATTTTAAAAAAAAAATTAAATTTAAAAGCATCATTTTTTAAATATGAATAATTTTCTAATTTTTATTATATCTTTTTATTTTTGTTTATTTTCCGTTTTAGCTTACGGTAATTTTTTTCAGAGAGTTTTTTTAAAAACAAGTGACGAAGAAGAAATCAATATTTATACAGGTTTTTATGGATTGATGCTTTTAACTTTAATATCTTTGATCACAAGTTATTTTGTACAACATAATTATGTTCACAATATTATCTTGCATAGTTTTGGTATAATATATTTTTTTTCATCAAATTTTAAACAAAACAAAAAATTTTATAAACATATTTTTTACATCTCCATATTTATGTTTTCGATTTTACTTATTTCAAAAACACATGATGATTTTTCTTATTATCATTTACCGTTCACAAAATTTTTAACTGAAAATAATATAATTTTTGGAATGGGACATTTAAATCTTGGATATAATTTTTTATCTTCGTTATTTTTTTTAAATTCAATATTTTATTTGCCTTTAATAGAATTATATTCATTTCATTTCAGCATTATCTTTTTTTTAATTTTTTTTAATTATTTTATATTAAGAAATATACTTTCAAATAAAACACACGAATATTTTAGATACTTTTATCTTCTAACATTTATTTTTTTTAATATCTCGTTTAATAGATTGGCTGAATTTGGAATGGACAAATCAGGGCAGTTATTAATTGTAATATTAATTATTAAATTATTCGAAATTATTATAATTACTGAGGAGAAAAAAAAATTAGATCAAATTTTATTACTACTTCCTTTATTTGGACTTTGTATAAGTATAAAAACGTACTTTTTGAGTTATGTTATACTATCTTTATCAATAGTTTTATTAAAAGGAAAAATTTTAAAAAATTTGAATTATATTTTATTTTCAAATTCCTTTTTTTTCTTTTTATTAATTTTAATCACTATGTTTTCACATCATTTTATTTCTACAGGATGCATCATTTCCCCTTTACCATATCTTTGTTTTGGGGATAATTTTAATTGGGCAAGATCAATCGATGATGTAAAAGAATTATCAATTTGGCTTGAACAATGGTCCAAAGCTGGAGCTGGTCCAAATTTTAGAGTTGAAAATGTGTCAAACTATATTGAAAATTTCAACTGGATTTCACATTGGTACGAAAAATATTTTCTTATAAAATTTTTAGATCAAATAGGTATTCTTCTTTTTAGTATTATAATTATATTTTTATCTTTTAAAAAATTTATTAAATCAAATAATAAATTTTTTTTTAAAAAAGAATTTTTTATTTTTTATTTAATTATAATAGTAATATTTTATATATGGTTAACTAATCATCCAACATTAAGATATGGAGGATATAGTATTTTTTACTTGTTAATTGCTTTTCCTGTTTCATATATTTTTTATTTAAATAGAAATAAAAAAAATAATTTAAAAAAATTTAAATTTTTAATTATTTTTGTTTTCTTAATTGTTAATTTAAAAAATTTTGACCGTATAAATAATGAATTTGAAAGAAGCGATATATACAGTTTTAAAAATTTTCCTTTTTTTTCAATTGATAAAAAAAAATTTACTAAAAAGAAATATGAAACAGATTTAATACTGTACTCAGCTCACCATTGCTGGGCAACCCCCACTCCTTGTGGAAATATAAGTGATTTTAGTAATTTTATAGTTTATGAGCAAAAAGGATATAATTTTATTAAAGAACAAAAATAGTTATTTTTAAAAACTATGAATTTTATTAATTTAGTTAGATATTTATTAAATTTTTTTGATTATTTTCAACAAAAGAAAATCATTAATTTTTTTAAAAAACAATCTCTTAAAGAATTAATATTATTTGATATTGGTTCTCACTATGGGGAAACAGTTTTTTTATTTTCTAAACACTTTAATATAAAAAAAATTCATTGTTTTGAGGCAAGTAATCAAAATTTTCAAATTTTGAAAAAAAAAATTGAAAAAAAAAAAATAAGCAAGTTGTGTCACTTAAATAATTTTGCAGCAGGAGAAACTGAAAAAAATTTTTTTATTAATCAGACAAAAGAATCATCATCCTCATCCATTCATGATTTTAACAAAAATTCCAAATATTTTAAAAAGAAAGTTAAAATTTTGAATTTAAATGAAACTGAAAATTTTTATAAAAAAGTTCCTATTAAAATGATAAAAATAAGTGACTATATTGATGTAAATAGAATTTCTACTATTGATATTTTAAAAATTGATACTGAAGGGTACGAATTAAAAGTCTTGGAAGGGCTAAGTCCAAATCAAAAAATTATTAGATTTATATACTTTGAGCATCATTATGATGATATGATTTTAAAGAAATATACATTTAAAGATATTAACAATATTTTATTAAAATATGGTTTTAAAGAAGTGTATAAGTCTAAAATGTTTTTTAGAAAATCATTTGAGTACATATATAAAAATACATATTGTTAAATGGAAAATTTAACATTAATAATTCCAGCAAAATTTGAAAGCGAATCTTTACCAATATTTTTAAAAGAAATAAATCGCTACACTTGCAAAAAAATTATTATTTTAGAAAAAAATGATCACAAAACTATTAATTCAATTAGATCTTTTAAAAATATTCAAATTCATTTTCAAAAAAATATGGGATATGGATCAGCAATAGTCGAGGGTATCAAAATTACAAATACAGAGTTTTTTTGCATAATCAACGCAGATGGTTCAATGAATCCGTCATACCTCAATGAAATGATGAATGAAATTCAAGTTCGCAACTTAGATTTTTTATTTGCAAGCCGTTATGAGAAACCTGAAGGAGGAAGTGATGATGATAATTTAATAACCTTTATTGGTAATCATTTTTTTTCAAAAATCGGAAAAATTTTTTTTTCACTAAAAATCACTGATATTTTATACACCTTTGTAATGGGCAAAACTATTAGTTTTAATGATTTGAAAATCAGATCTCTTGACTTTACTTTATGTGTAGAATTTCCCATAAAAGCAAGTAGACGGGGCTATAAGTTAGGTAGTATTCCATCTTTTGAGAGAAGCAGAATAGGAGGAAAGAAGAAAGTAAATGCTTTTAAAGATGGTTTACTAATTTTAATTAAGATGGTTAAGATGTTTTTTACTAGATGAAAAAAAAAAAAGCATTAATATTTGGAATTACTGGTCAAGATGGTTCATATCTTGCAAATTTTCTTTTAAAAAAAAATTATTTGGTCCATGGTGTAAAACGAAAATCTTCTTCGTTGAACACTGGTAGAATAGATCATTTATACCAGGATCCACATGAAAAAAGAAAAGTATTTTTTCTTCATTACGGAGATGTTACAGATGCAATATCAGTTTCTAGTATTATAAAAAAAGTAAGACCAAATGAAATTTATAATTTAGCTGCCCAATCTCATGTTGCTGTATCTTTTGAAGTGCCAGAATATACTGCAAATGCAGATGCAATTGGGGCATTAAGAATATTAGAGTCAATAAAATTTCATGGACTTGAAAAAATTACAAAATTTTATCAAGCAGGAACCTCAGAGATGTTTGGTAGGGTAAAAGAAACTCCACAAAATGAAAAAACTCCTTTTCACCCAAGAAGCCCTTATGGGGTTGCAAAATTATATGCACATTGGATAACAATTAATTATAGGGAGGCGTATAATTTATTTGCTTGTAACGGTATTTTATTTAATCACGAAAGTCCAGTTCGTGGAGAAACATTTGTAACAAAAAAAATTGTTAGTGCTTTATGTAAGATAAAGCTAGGATATCAAAAAAAACTATATTTGGGTAATCTGGAAGCAAAACGAGACTGGGGGCATGCAGAAGATTTTGTTAAAGCAATGTGGATGATGTTACAAAAAAAAAAACCATCAGATTATGTAATTGCAACAGGTAAACAGTATTCTGTAAGAGATTTTGTCAATAAAGTATTAATAGAGCTAAACTTAGAATTTAAATGGAAAGGTAAAGGTGTGGAGTCAAAATGTTATAATTCAGACGGAAAATGTATAATTGAATGTGATCAGAAATATTTTAGACCATTAGAGGTAGACACATTGCTGGGCGATGCGAAGAAGGCTTTTAAAGAATTAAAATGGAAACCCACAAAAAATATCAATAATTTAATAAAGGAAATGGTTAATACAGAGTTAGATTTGATTAATAAAAATGGTTAACTTTAATTCGAAAATTTATGTTGCTGGTCATACAGGTTTAGTGGGTAGCGCAATAGTAAGAAAGCTAAAAAAAAAAGGCTATAAAAAGATAATTTTTTTAAATAGAAGAAAACTTGATTTAACCAATCAATCAAAAGTTTTTAAATATTTGAAAAAAAACAAACCTAAGGTTGTTTTTATTGCTGCTGCGAAAGTTGGTGGTATACAATCAAATATTAAAAACAAGGCTGATTACATAACTCAGAATTTACTTATACAGACAAATTTAATATATGGCTCTTTTTTAGCAGGGGTAAAAAACTTAATTTTTCTAGGCTCAAGCTGCATATATCCAAAAAAAAGTAAGCAACCAATCAAAGAGAACTACCTACTGAGTGGAAAATTGGAGGAAACAAATGATGCGTATGCAATAGCTAAAATAGCCGGTTTAAAAATGTGT
>MDTB01067107.1_pt1 | contig 12903 bp, 7 predicted proteins | sample 811161 | NCBI WGS metagenome assembly MDTB01 (sample SAMN05326650, study PRJNA326480) | marine metagenome | isolation source: seawater | place: Mediterranean Sea | collected 2009 | reverse complement strand
TTAATAGGAATCGCAAGACATGTTGTCGTTGAGAATGCACTTGAAAAAAATGCGTATGCGCCTTACAACTAGGATTGAATCAGAATAGGCGACCAAAAACGCAACGGGGAAGCTCCCCAGAGGAAACCAAAAAAATGCAGCGTTCCATTATAATCGCGCTCGACTGGTATGATGAACGAGTGGTCCGCGGGATCTACAATTATGCAAAGGAGAAGAACTGGCACATCTCTCCTTATCTCGCTTCCGGTCGCTTTGTCCCGCATGGCTGGCCAGGGGATGGTGCGATTACCTGCTACGGCAGCGAAACTGCAAACTATATTGACCACTTGTACATGCCGGTGGTCGACATCAGCCATCTTGACATGGATCGACGGGTTCCCCGAGTGCGGGTCGATAATGACGCCATCAGTGCACTGGCCGCGGAGCACTTTCTCTCACGCGGCTACAAATTCTTTGCGTTCTATTCCTGGCCTGAGATTCCGGTCAACACCTTGCGCCAGATAGCCTTTAAGAAACACCTGACGGAGCGTGGTATTCCGGAATCCAACATCTTTGATATCCCACAATCCGACCCCAAGTTACTAAGGGATTGGGCGAAGCACCAAGCCGACATCCTATCGAAATTCAGCGTCCTGCCTCGTCCATTAGCTGTCTTTGCCGGGCAAGACAACCTCGGGGCCACCCTGATCGAGATGTGTGTACGGGCAGGAATCCACGTACCGGAAGAAATTGCGGTCCTCGGCGTAGACAATTCGGAGCTGATCTGTGAAGGCGCACCCGTCCCATTATCCAGCATCCGGACGCGATTAACTCAGGTTGGCTACCTCGCTGCCGAACAACTAGACCGGCTAATGAACAAGAAGATCAACAACCGGGCCGCACCGGTCATCATCAAGCCACACGAAATCGTCAACCGGCAAAGCACAGATGCCCTTGCCATCGGCCATCCGGCAGTTGCTACCGCGGTGCGCTATATCAAAAACCACTTCTCCGAGCCGATCACGATTGAGGATATCGTCGACTACACCGGACTCTCCAAGCGCGGTCTGGAAAAGGCTTTTGAAAAACACCTCGTCCGCTCGCCTGCCAGCGAGCTCCGCAGAGTACGGCTCGACCATGCGAAGCGGCTGCTGACAGAAACAAACGACAAGATCGAGTCGATCGCTTACGAGTGCGGATACAGCAATAGTTCAAACTTAAGCTGCGCGTTCCGCCGTGAAACACGGATGTCACCGAGGGCCTATCGCGTCAATTACAGCAGTCCGGAACTGGTGGCATAAAGAAGCTCCCGTCTCGGTTGATCATGGTAATAAAGTGAGCCTTGAAGTGCTGCGCATTAATAACGACTTCCGCAAGCTCGTCCCGTATCTTGGTTTTCAAGTCGCAGACACGAGTTTGGTCAGGCCAGCGGGAGTCGCCCTGTCATAACGCTCACCCGGGAAAGCACAGGCTATTTGTTGGCAATGCGCACTGCAGATAGTCGTTCCCGCCTTAGCCAGTCGCTCAAAATTTGGTGTGACGGCATGGAGATCACGATAGTTGAAAAGCGCTGGTTTCAAGTCATCGACTGCGATAAGAACACCTTCGGCGGTGCAGCAGGAGCAACCGACACAATACGGAAGAGTGAAGCAATGAAACGAATTATAGAATGAGTTAGGGTTGTAAAGACTCGACCGATAGGCGACTGAAACGCTGCTCGAGAGCCATATCAACAAGGGGCATTTGAATCGTCTTCCCAGCCTGTCCATGAATCACGGTGGGAGCCAGTGTATCCCAATCAATCAAGTCAGAGGAATGTTCCACGATATAGCGTAGATCAACTGAATCCACTCCCAGGGTGAATTCGTATTGCGGCGCACCACCCGTCGTAACGACCCTTGGAAGCAGAGCCACACCGTCATCCACCACCGGGCCGCCGCCCAGTGCATACTCGAGCCAGTTTACCATTCGATCACCGTCCGGGTTGTCGACTTCGCTCTGTAACGGTGAACCCGACCAGTTCACTCGATCCACCCAGCGGGAATAGTTGTCGAGGTTGAGCTTCTTCACCCTGAAGTAGTCAATCTCAACGGTATCGGTCGCACCCCAGACCGCTGTATTGTTCACCGCGACAAATCCAAGCCCGCTCCAGGTGGTGCCGTTTGTACTTAGGCTGACCTGCTGCTTGAACTGCTCTGCCCCAGCCCCCTCCCTGAGGTATATGTCAGCCGTGTCGGCATCCAGATCCACCACCACACGCACGCGCACCGGCGTGCTGATTGAAAACTGCCCGGAAAAGCTATGTATCGGGATGTAGGTGTTATCAATAAACGTGCTGATAACCAGTCCTCCGGCCGTCTTACTCAGCCGGATATAAAACACGTCGCTGGCATTCTCCGCATCCCGGAGCTTAAAGCCGACAGTCGCTCCGCTCGTACCGCCCGTGCTCAGGTCTGCGGAATGGATCCGGAATTCCATTTCATAGGAGCCCGTATCGCGTTCGCCTATAGTCAGCCCGCTTGAACTGATGTAATCACCACCCGTGCTCTTGGCTGCATCTTGTGCAATAATGAAGAGCCCGCTTCCATCGGTTAAGCCGGCGGGAGTGGCCCCGGTAAAAGACGTGGAACCTTCGGTATTGGCGGCATCCTGCAGCTCTGTGTTCTGGGGGTCATCGAAGGGCCAGAAATCAAGTGTCGCTTCAGTGGGAGACAATAGCACATCGCCCAAGGTGACCTGCAGCGTGCCATCCGCGAGAAGATGATAGCTTGCCGGGTAATCATTGCCACCGTAACTAACCGTTACATCGTAGTCGCCTTTGAAGCCCCGCAAACTGAAAACGCCCCCCGCATCCGTGGTACCGGCGGAATCAGTATGATAGCGAATCCGGTGCAGATAGTACCAAACAAGGCCGTTGAGCTTGACGACCGGCCCGTCAACTCCGCCGGCACCGTCTCCGTAGTAACAGAGTGAACGGGAGTAGGCATTGTCCGTGCCGTCCGGCAAAGGATTGATGAAGTCCCATACGTTCATCCCGGACACCTGATCATGACTGAAGTAGGTCGTCAGTATTTCCTCCGTTACCTGCGCCCGCGTCATCTCATCGTAAGCCTGTTCCAGTATTCCTGTCGTGAAGTTATAGTCATCCTTGATCTCAAACTCTGTGCCCACTATCTCGAGGCCCGGATAGCGGGTCGCAAAATCGTCGATACGTGCATAGACAACTGCGGGATCATAGTTATTGAGAAAACGGAAGCGGCTCTGGAATCCGATCCCATCGATCGCCCCACCGTCGCTTATGACCTGATCAATCCAGCTGAAGTAGGCGTCCCTGCGCGGTTCGTAGCTGTTGCTGCCGGTATCAAACCGGGCAGAAGCGATCTGAAACTCGTTAATGAAAAGTTTGCTACTCGGGCTGACTTTATTGGCTTCCGCCAGATTGAACCATTCCGCCACCTGGTCGTTGCCCAGGATTTCCTGCAGCAAACGATTGCTCAGGGGCTCGTTGATCACGTCCCATTCATACACATCCCACTGGCTCACCCACTCCTCAATCTCCGCATCGACCACCGCCTCGAGGGCGTCCTTTTTCGCCTGTGTACGGTCGCTCGCCTTGTAGGTCTCGACTGCCCCCAGCACGTCGTAGGACGCATACTCGGATGTTCTAAAATTTGATAGATGATTCCCGTAGTCTACGCCCGGGACGGAACCGGGTGTGTCCAAGTCCACAATATCCCCGGTCCCCGGCCAGATCAGCAAATGCCCCCGCACGTCCAGATCGTTAGCCGACGCCCAGGACATAAAATCCGGGATATATTGGTGTTGTGAGACAATCTTCGGCTTGAATCCGTTATTTAGACCAACTGCGTTGAACAACCCCTTGGTGATTCGCTTCCAATCGTCGGTGGTCGATCCGGCACCGGACAGGTTACCACTGGCATCTGTCAAGTCCATCACGGTGACGACCCCGCCGAACTTGAAGTCGTGCTTACGCAATTCAATAGAGACATTGGCTCCCGTGACCGGTGTGCCCAGGCTGTCCACCACCTCGATCGTTAAGTCAGCTTTCCGGTATGCCTCGATACGGGTTTCCGCATCGGTTCTCCAGGCAGGCAAAGTCTGCGGCTTGACGACAGAGGCAAGGTCCACGATCTCCTGCCCGGTCAGGGTAATTCCTAGCCCCGACTCGATTTGCCTTACTTCTTCTGGAGTCAGGCTGGTATTAGGATCTAAAACCGTCAGGGTAACGACCGCAGGATTCGACACACCGTCCTTGTCCTGCACCTCATAGCTAAAGGTCACTACGCCGTTGAAATCAAGTGCCGGCGTAAAGCGGAAGGAACCGTCCGTATTGAGGGAAAGGCTACCGGAGGATGGCGGGGCCACCTGACTGACTGTAAGGCTATCACCGTCCAACTCAAAGTCATTGATCAAGACGCCGGGCGCTGCCACGTTGAAGACCGTATTTAGGGCAACCGTGTAACTATCTGCATAGGCTGTCGGCGGCCGGTCAGAAAGCTGGGCGAGCGCTTCCACCTCGGACAGGCTGAGGTTGCCGTTGTAGAAGCGCACGTCGTCGATCGTGCCGTCAAATTGATTGTTTCCGCCCCGCCGCGCTCCAATCGAAGTCTGCAGCGACTTTGTTGTCAGGCTTCGAAGACTCTCCGAATGCGAACCGGCAAAGGCTCCGTCGATATACATGGAAGTGGTACTTCCGTTGTTCTGGGCAACAATATGGTGCCACGCTCCGTCATCCAAGTCCGAACCATAACGCGGCATTGATCCCATCGAATCGGTGAAAGTCACCTGCAGTTGGCCGTTAATCAGGCGCACTGTATAAATGTCCTCAATATCGACCATCACATCAGCTCGACCGACATCCGGTGCCGTTCGGAACCAGAAGGCAATCGCCGCCTCACCGGAGTCGGGCACGCTCACTGCATCGCTACTGCTGCGTGCATAGGTCGATCCATTAAAGAGGAAGGCGCCCCCGTCCTTACCCGTCGTCCAGCCACTCGTAGATCCCACTATGGAAAGGTCCGCCGTGCCAACAGAGTCAGCCATAGTGCCGCCCGTTCCTTCGTTCAGCGTCCAGTGCTGCAACAAGCTAGCTGCCGGCAGTTGCACGAAGCCACCCGCGGCCGCGAGGAAAAAACTCGCAAGCGCAAGTGTATGAGCTGAAGGGGACATGTGGTGGAGGTAGAACAGAAGACATCCGCTCGGCATAACCGTTGGATGATTTATAATGCAGTGACTTGTCCGGATTGTTAAGCCGCGTTAGCAATGATAAACAGCATGCAAACAATGTGAAAGCGAATACATAAAGGAGAAGGCTTGCAACTATACCTTGCCGCGCCGCGCCTCCAGTTCCTTCCGGATTCTTCCGGCCTCAGCTGGGTTGATCGGGAAAAACTTGAGCAGCACAATCGCCACGGTCAGGGCAACTACAGGGATGGCGACATAACCAATTCGCATGTTGCGGAGAACATCTTCCGGCTGGGCTCCTCCGAGCTCAGCGTCGAACCCGCTAAACTCCAGCAAAGGCCCGGAAACGAGAAACCCGATGCAAAAGCTCAGCTTTAATACCCAGGAAAATATCGAGGCAAAACTACCCTCCCGGCGCTCACCGGTCTTGAGTTCGTCATAGTCGACTACATCCACCTGCATCGAGGGGATCATCAACCAGAGTCCGGCATATCCCATGCCAATGAGAGCCGTGTTCAGGAGCATCAGTGGCGGCAACTCCGGAGTATTGGTCAACCAGGTAGTCATGCCGGAAAGCAGAACGATACCCATCGCAATGAAGAGGCACTTGTTCTTCCCGATATGCTCAGACCAGCCACGGAAGACAGGAATCATGATGAGGCTGAAAACCGTGTAAATCAAAGTGCCCAAAGCGGTGTATAACGCGCCACGCTCCCAATCACCACCGAGAACGTAGTAGACGCCGACGTAGCGACCATAGCTATCGTAAATACTGGTACCCAAAAGAAAGAGTATAGTAAAGCCGCAGAGAATCAGGAAAGGCTTGCAACTGAGGGTCTCCTTTAGGCCGCTCCGCAGGCTGACGGCCTTTTGCTTCTTAATCAGATCGCTCTCATAGTAGCGCTCACGCACAAAAAAAGCAGGCAATGGCCCGAGGATAAGAATGACTGCGGCGATGAATAAACTAATGTAGCGCATGCCATTGCTTGGGCTGGCCTCCCCCGCCACCTCGAAAATCGGCAGGAGCGAAAGTTTCCAGCAAAAACCAACGAAGAGCCCGGACAGGGTCTGGAAAATTCCCCGCACACTGGCCACACGGGTACGCTCATTGTAGTCCGGTGTCATTTCCATAAGCATGCTTTGGAAGGGCATCGCCCAGACCGTGAAACAGGTGTAGAAGAGAATCCCGAAGCCGATCACCCAGCTCATCGTTTGAACATCGGTCATGCCACGGGGGAACCACCAGATCAGCGGATAGGTGATCGCCGCGCAAATTGAGCCGATGAGAATGTAGGGACGCCGCCTTCCCCAACGAGTACGTGTATTATCTGAGATCCATCCCATTACCGGATCGGCCACCCCGTCCCAGAGACGAAGTGCCATTAGAATGATCGCTACCTGGGTGGGCGACATCTTCAATTCCATATTGAAGACGTTGTAGGCTACACTCACCAGCACCCAAACGGACAGAATGTCCACAGGGCCGGCAGCGCCATAAGCGAGTTTGGAACGAAAAGGCACGCGGTCCGCATCGGCAACAGGAACGCTTTTAGGGTGGGGCTGACTCATGTAAAAGTAAGTATGGAAGCAGAGAATACCATTTCACAAGGGCATTACAGCGTTATTATCACACAAAAAACGGTGAATAAACGTCGACGCCACTTCCGGTAAGAAATTCATTTATTCATTGTTTTGCTGGATCACTTAAATGAATAATAGCATTTACCCATTTCTCCAGATTATCGATGTTCCGCTCTAACAAATTGATTGAAGTTTTCCCCATGCATCCGCGATACGCCAAACTGACCAGCCTACTTATGACTGGTCTTAGCGCCCTACTCACACCGGTGTACGCCGTAAAAGACACTTCTGCATCGGCCAGGCTTCGAATCCATACCAACGAAGTCGTCGAACGGGCCGACCGGCACAAACTGATCGGGACCAACGTATCACTTTGGACCGAGCCCACCCTGTTGGCTGAAAGCCGTTTTCGGGAAGGCATACGCGACTGGGCGCCGGGTCTTATCCGTCTACCGGGCGGCTCCTGGTCGAATGAATACTACTGGAACGGGAATGGTGTTCGCATTGGGCCGGACCACGGACCGAAGAACTTTGATGCTTCCAAGCAACGGGACGACGGCACTTGGGAAGTGGATTTTTCCGGATACGCCCCGGGCTTTCGCCTCCATGGCGAAGACCGTCATCTGTCCGATTATCATGGTGCCATCGATGTGCAGGCACAGCATGCGTTCATCGACGCCGTAGGCAGCAAGGGCATGGTCACGGTCAACGTGGGTTCGGCCACGCCCCGGGTCGCCGCTGAATGGGTCAAATGGGCGAACCGGAAAGAGGGCTACGACGTCCGCTATTGGGAGGTCGGCAATGAATTGAACGGTGACTGGGAAATGGGCCATCGGCGGCCCGACGGCAGCAGCATGACCGGCGAACGCTACGCCGGGATCTTCCGGGAATATGCCGCCACCATGCGAAAAGAAGACCCCTCCATCAAACTAGGCGGACCGGCTTGTTCGGACCTTTCTCTGGCCTTCGTCGAAGAGCTCATCCGCGATGGAGGCGATGCAGTCGATTTTATCAGTATTCATGCCTACCCGGTCGGCGTAAATACCCGCCAGAGTGCCGGGAAGTTTGCAGGCGTCGAAGAGATACGCCGCGCGGTCAAGCAGATTGACAAATGGATCGCTGCCTACCAGCCCAACCGGAAAGAAGAGATCGAGATCGGGATAACCGAATGGAATATCAAGGTCAACGAAGACCAGGACACGGCTGACCTGATCAACGGCCTTTGGTCCGCGCTCTGGATCGGGACGCTCTTCGAGACTGGTGTCGATTTCGCCAACCAGTGGGATTTGGTCACGCAGACTCAGGAAGGCGGCCACAGCGCGTTCTTCCACCGCGGTAATGAGGTCCTGCCCAAAAGCCAATATTGGGCCCTCTGGATGTGGGGCCATCTCATGGGCAACGAGCTCATCGCCTCTGATCTGAAAGGAAGCAAGGCACTGAAGAGCTTCGTCACCCGTTCGGAAGAGGGATTGCAGATCATGCTAATCAACACCTCGGAGACGAAAGAGTACGATCTGGCAATCGCGCTCGAAGGAGCGAAACAAGCCCACGGCAAGGGACGGCTTCACCGATTCTCCCGGGCGGAGTATTTCTGGGACCCCCATGCAAGAGCACCGCTGTGGAGTCTCCAACCGACCATGCATGCGGTTGATCTGTCCGGGAACCGCACCGTCCGTATTCCGAAATTCAGCCTCTCTGTCATCCGTCTTCCATGGGACAGCGATACAAACGAGGCAATACCCGCGAAACTTGAAACCCGGGGACAACTCGAGTTACGGCTCCCTTCACGCTCCGCTGCAGACCGCCCGATCGAGGGCTGGGTGGTTGCTCGGGACACGATACGACAACGCCCGGATCTCGGCTTCCCGCAAGCGGTCCGTCTCGAAGCCGAAGGCCCGGCAGACCTAAGCTCCGGCACGGTTCGTCTCGAGAATGGAGCGGCCCCCTTTATCCTCACCCCAACCGGAGCGGGAATGGTCACAATTCGTGCAGAAGGATTCGATGCCAGCGCCGAAGATTCACTCGAACTGGTCGCCTTGGCCGAGCAGCGTACAATCTATTGGACATTTGATAATCCAGTTCATCAGTGGCAGGCGCAAAGCACCTTTGACTTGCAATCCGAAGCCTCCGTGCGTCCCAACCAGTATGTCGCTGCGACAAGACTACAGAACGATCTTCCCGGCCGCGAAGCCGACCTCCTCTTTCACTTTGAACCGCTTCCAAAGAACCTGCCCTACGCTAGTATCGGGGGAATCGTGGCGAAGCTACAGGCCGCGCACAATCTTCGTTGTGACGACCCCGATGCTTCTATCAACCTGATCCTTCAGAGCGATGCCAACCACTGGATCCCGATTGGTTCCGTGCGCTTGGCCGATCTTTCTGGACGTTGGCAACCGATTGAATTTCGCATTGAAGATCCTCAGGTGAGGGACGCTATGGCCAAGCTCTACTCCATTCGTTTCCAGATCGTTTCCAGAAGTCCGATCTCCGGTGAGATCTATCTGGACGATCTCGGATTCATCCATCTTACCGGACTCTAGTATGAAATACCCCACCCTCCGAACGTGCGGCCTACTCGTAATTGGCGCTGCCCTGCAGAGTATTGCTGCTGGTGACCAACCGAACATACTCTTCATCGCGGTCGACGATCTCAAGCCCACTCTCAGCGCCTACGGGTCACCCGTACCCACACCACAGATAGACCGCATCGCGGAGCGGGGAACAACTTTCCTCAATGCCCACTGCCAACAAGCAGTCTGCGGTCCTTCCCGGGCGAGCCTCCTGACCGGCAAACGCCCGGACTATACGCGAGTCTGGGACTTAAAGACAAGGATCCGCAACATTCGCCCGGAGATCATCACCCTTCCGCAGCATTTTAAAGAGAACGGCTACCACACAGTGGGCGTAGGGAAGATCTTTGACCCGCGAAGCGTGGACAAGGGGGCCGATGAGATTTCTTGGAGCGAACGCTATACCCAGACCTGGCATCTGAAGTATCACCCCTCCACCGGAAAGCCCAAGGCACACTACCACAATCCGCTTTCCAAGAAGCTTGCCAAGCAAGCCGAGGCCGGGGGGATAAAGAGCTGGGGCGCGATCAACAAACTGCTGGCCGATAATGACGCCTGGCCTGTGGTTGAGGCCGAGGATCTGCCGGACGACGCCTACGACGATGGCGCGATCGCGGCATATGCCGTCGCCAAACTGAAAAAACTGGCGGACCTCGAGAAGCCCTTCTTTTTTGCTGTCGGCTTCAAGAAGCCACACCTCCCCTTCATCGCACCGAAGAAGTACTGGGACAAGTTCGACCGCAGCACGATCAAATTGGCCCGCTTTCAAAAACAAGCCTTGAACAGCCCGGACTACGCCTACCATGACTTCAACGAACTGCGTTCCTACAGTGGCATACCCGGATCTGGTCCATTGTCCGAAGGCCTGCAGCGGGAGCTAATCCATGGCTATTATGCCTGCACCGCCTACATCGATGCGCAGGTCGGTAGGCTCCTCGACCAGCTTAAGAAACTCAAGCTGGCTAACAATACGGTTGTCGTCCTCTGGGGCGACCACGGCTGGCACCTTGGGGACCACGGGTTGTGGTGCAAACATACCAATTACGAACATGCCACCCGCGTGCCCCTGATCATTTCAGCACCCGGCGGTCGACGCGGTCTGCAGACCGGTATGCCGACTGAACTGACCGACCTATTTCCCACCCTATGCGAGCTCGCAGAGATCGAAATACCTGCTGACCTCGACGGAGTCAGCCTCACCCCAACCCTCTTAGAGGGAGATGAGACGACTCGTGAGTTTGCCGTCAGCCAATTCCCTCGTGGCCCCCAGATGGGCTACGCCCTGCGGAGCGGCCGCTTCCGTTATGTCGCCTGGTACAAGACCGGGGGAACAAGCACTGATGGAGAATCCGCACCGATTGCTACCGAGCTCTTCGACTACAAACTCGATCCTCAGGAGACGCGCAACCTCTCCGGCACCAAACAATTTTCACTCGTTGAGGAAAGCCTCTCCGCAAAATTGGAAGACTTCCTCAAAAGACAGCATCTCTAATCCCATAAACATGAATCGATACATCGCACTATTCACCTGTCTCCTGCCCCTCTGCCTGACCGCCGGTCAGGAACAGAGCCAGAACACCGTCACGGATGAACGGCCCAACTTCATTTTCTTCATCACCGACGACCAGTTGAAGGAGATGATGAACTTCCTGCCGGAGGGCGAAGGCCAGAACCTGACTCCGATGACAGACCGATTGGTCAAGCAGGGCGCCACTGTGATGGACCGGATGTACGTGACCTCCCCGGTCTGCACGCCGAGCCGGTTCGCCTGCCTGACAGGAACCTACCCCAGCCGCTCGAAGGCGGACGGTTTTCTCAACAAGGCCAAGCAGAATGGCGGACAAACTATCGTCGAATGGAACACCTACATAAACAAGCAGAACAAAGACACCCTACCCTGGCTGCTAAAACGAAGCGGATACAAGACGGGCTTCGTCGGCAAGAACCACGTTATCGAAGCCCCGAGAATCCAGAAGCCAAAATGGGAAGATGATCCTACCGACCCGAAAGTTGTACAACTGCTGCGCAAAAATGCAGAAATTCTTAAACAGGCGATCCAAAACGCCGGCTTCGATTACGCTGCCAGTCTTTACGACAATAACCCAAGCCACAACGGCATCAAGGCCCTGCTCGCCCACAATCAGGACTGGATTACCAAGGGCGGTCTCGACTTTATCGAACAGTTCCACAGCGAGCCCTTCTTCCTCTGGTTTGCCACTACACTGCCGCATGGGCCGACAGACGATAGACGTTCATGGGAAGCGGATCCGCGCATCACTGCGGAGGGGCTTTTGGATGAGCCCCTGCAGGTTCAGCCCTCTCGCGAATCACTCGCCGAGCGGGTCAAGTTAGCCGGCGTCAGGGGCTGGCAGAAGGAAAACCTGCTCTGGCTGGATGACGCGCTCTTCGCCCTCGTTCGGAAGCTCGACGAGGTCGGCGTTCTGGATAACACGGTGATCGTCTACTTCAACGACCACGGCCAGCGCTCCAAGGGCACCGTCTACGAGGGCGGCGTGCACGGAGAAGCCTTCTTCTGGAAAAAGGGGGGCTTCCCTACCGGCCCGCGCAGTGATGTCATGGTCTCTAATGTGGACTTTGCCCCAACCATTCTCGACATGGCCGGAGTCGAATTCGATCCGGTACTCTTCGACGGTGTCAGTTGCTACCCTGCCCTTATGGGCAAACCAGAGCAGGCACGAAAGTCCCTTTATTTCGAACTCGGTTATGTTCGCGGTGTGCGCAAAGACGGCTGGAAATATATCGCCCTACGCTACCCCGAAAATATCGCCGGAATGTCCATCCAAAATCGGCAGAAACGTCTCGATACTTTTAACGCCAGCCAGCGGCGACGGGGTAAGCCGATCTTTACGGAAGACCCGAATACACCTTTCAGCCACATTCAGGCGATCCCCGGTGGCGGCGATGCCGAAAATAAGTCGATGGGCAAGTATCCCGCCTTCTATGATGCGGACCAGCTGTACTACCTGCCGGACGACCCCGGCGAACAAACCAACTTGGCTACGGCTCAACCAGAAAAACTGGCTGAAATGAAAGCGGCCCTACGAGAACACTTAGCGACCCTATCGGGAACATTCGGAGAACTGACAGCCAAATAGCTGCCATTCAAAAAATACTCGTCGGCGAGGAGCGCTCTTCTGCTGGGGTCTACGCAAAGCTCCACCACCGGTTGATTCTCTGAAGCCCGTGACAGTCTAACAAGCCTTGCAGACGATTATTCAGTCATTGGGAACTAATTCCGCTTTGAAAAATTGGCTCTGCTCAGAAGATTCAATGATCCTTGTATCGATTAGTTCCAGATTGCTTGGATCATCGCCTCGTAAAATGTTCAGTCGAAAGGAGCGGACGTTATCCGTCCCAGTATCGGTTCCGGTGTCGGCACCCGAATCAGTATCAGAAGAATTGGCATTCTCCAAAAAATCAACCACCAATTGAAAATTTGCATCCGAAGCGGTCGGCAAAGCATGCCCCGCAGTCGTACTAATTAATTCAGTATAGTTCGTGAATCTGTTTTTTACAGCGAGTCCGATTTCATAAAAATAAGTGTCAT
>MDTB01007451.1_pt1 | contig 12903 bp, 10 predicted proteins | sample 811161 | NCBI WGS metagenome assembly MDTB01 (sample SAMN05326650, study PRJNA326480) | marine metagenome | isolation source: seawater | place: Mediterranean Sea | collected 2009 | reverse complement strand
TTAGATTTCAGCACTTATTTTGCTCATATAAATGAGCAATCAAAAATGGTACGAGGAATATTAGATTTTCCATATACGCGACAGTATATCGAAACTACTTCTTTTATCTATCCTATAACACAGATATTTAAGTGGGGGTTGGGCCCAATTTTGTCAGTTTTTGGATTTTTAGGTTTTATATATTTTTTATTTTTCTCCATAAAAAAGAGATCTTTGATGGGATTTTTGATTTTTTCTTGGTTCATTCCTTACTTCTTAATAAATGGATCATTTCAAGTAAAATTTATGAGATATTTTTTACCTCTAATTCCCTTTATAATCTTTTTTTCTGTTATTTTTATAAAGTTGATAAGTGATAAAATTTCATCTAGATTTGGAAATATTAGAATTAACTATGCTTTGCTCATTATTTTTCTGATTCCGATTCTTCATTTCCCTTTTTCATTTATAAATGGAATTTACTTAAAAGAACATCCTGCATTTACTAGTTCAAAATGGCTAAATGAAAGAGTAAATTCTCAAGATATTATTATTCAGGAACATTGGGAAGAATCCATTCCTCGGATTTCTGGATTGAATTTTTCGCATGAACGGCTTGAAATGTATAATCCTGATACCTATGAAAAATTTGATAAGATTTTTAATCAACTAAGTAATTCAGATTACTATGTTCTTTTTTCAAATAGATTATATGGAACAATTCCTCGACTAAATGAAAGATATCCTGCTTCAACTTTGTTTTATGAGAAATTATTTGATGGTTCGCTGGGCTATGAAATTGTAAATTTTGAGAAACAATCAATGAATCTTTTTGGGATAAATTATTCTGAGAATTATTTTGAAAGAATAAACCTAAAAAAACCCGATAAAATATCATCTTATGAAGAAAATTTTATCTTTAACATTGATTTAGGATGGTCAGATGAAAGTTTTTCAGTTTATGATCATCCAAATGTAATTATTTTTCAGAATACAGGAAATTTTTCTAAAGATGATTTAATAAATGTTTTAAATTTTGATACTTATGATGATATTATTTCTTTCGACTTTTCATTAGAGTCTCCTTATAAAACATACGAACTAGATTCTTCTGAAGATTCTAATAATTTATACTCTCAACAGTACTTTTTATCAAATAAATCCACTTTTTTACAAATTATATTTTGGTTTTTTTTAGTAACGTATTTAGGAATTGTATCAATCCCTATTTTTTATAAATTATTTATTAATTTTCCTGATTTTGGATATGGCTATTATAAATTTTTAGGACTTATTTTATACGGTTTCATAATTTGGCTGTTAACGTCAAATAATATCATAGGATTTTTATTATTTGAGATGATGATTTTATTATTGCTATATTCATTAATATCTTTTGTAATATTTTTTAAGAACCGATTCGAAATAATTTTTTATATTTCTAACGCTAAATATAAAATTGCTATGACTGAAATAGTTTTTATAATTACTTTTATAGGATTTTTAGTTATTAGATTTCTAAATCCTGATTTATGGCATCCTTATCGTGGGGGAGAAAAACCTATGGACTTTGCATACCTAAATGCAATTTTAAGAAGTACATCTTTTCCTCCTCTTGATCCATGGTTTAGCGGATATAGTTTAAACTATTATTATTACGGTCAATATCTAGTAGCTTTGTTGACAAAACTTTCTGGAATTCCATCTCATATATCTTATAATTTAGCGATTCCAACTTTTTTTAGCTATACTTCTGTATTAGTATTTTCTTTTTCATCAAATTTTGCATATTTATTTAGGAAGGCAAAAGGATTAAGCTTTGATTGGCATAAGATACCTTTAGCTTCAGGCCTTTTTTCTATTTTTTTTATTTTAATATTTGGTAATTTTGATGCAATTATTCAAGTTTATAAAATAATTTCAAATCAACAAGAAATATTTGATTACTGGCGAAGTACAAGAATTGTTTCTATGGTTTCTTCAGGTTTAGAAATAAATGAGTTCCCGTTTTTCACTTTTCTTTTTGCCGATTTACATGCTCATTTATTAAGTATCCCAATGTTGATTTCTTTAATATCTATAAGTTTTTTACTTTACTATGAAAATTCATCAAAGATTTTCACTATTAAAGATATTCTGATTTTATTGATTTTAGGATTAATAACGGGAACAATTAAGGCAACAAACTCTTGGGATTATCCTTTAGCAATTTTAATTGTTTTAATTTCTATTATTTTGTTAAATATTTACGGATTTGGATCTAATAAATTTAAAATTGTTAAGACTATTGTTTATTTTTCTATATATTTTGTCTTTTCTAAACTTTTATTCTTAAATTTTGACAACTCTTTTATAATGCCTGAATTTGCATTATCTATTTCAAAATGGAAAACTCCTTTTTGGGCTACGTTGGAAATTTTATTTTTGCCTATTTCATTATTACTTTTTTATACTGTTTTATATTTTCATAATTTTAAAGTAAAATTCCGATTCTTATATCCAAAATTTTTTGTTAATAGAAATAACAAAATAATTATCTTAGCAGGAATAATACTAGCTATAATTTTATTAATATTTTTTTATAAATTATTAACTATTTTTTCTTTATCAATTGCGATTTTATTTTTGATAGTTATTACTCTTATAAAGAATAAAATTTTTGAAAATGATTCACAGTTATTTGTTTGGATATCACTTTTATTTATTCTTGGATTTTTATTGACTATTTTTACAGAAATCTTTGTTATTAAGGATGATATAAATAGAATGAATACCTTTTTTAAGTTTAATTTTCAATCTTGGATTTTATTGAATTTAGGATCTAGTATTTTAATACCTTTTATAATCAATGAAATAAATTCTAAGATTAAAAAGAATACCTTCTTTTTTATTATGTTTATATTGATTTTTTTAGGAATGTCTTACCCTCTGTACTCTATTAGACCTAGAATTTCAGATAGATTTGATAATAATAATTATTCATTAAGTGGTATTGAATATATGCTAGAAAATCAATACTCACAAAAAGGGAAAATGTTAAATTTGTCAGATTCTTATTATGCATTAGATTGGATAAATAATAATATACAAAATACACCAGTTATAGTAGAACATTCAACTGACTTGTATAGTTGGTCTTCAAGGATTTCTATAAACACTGGATTGCCTTCTGTACTTGGTTGGGATTGGCATCAAAGACAACAACGATCAATGAATTCTCAATCAGTAACTTTAAGAAAAAAACAAATTGAAGAGTTTTATACTACTGATTCAGTTGAATACATTCTTGATTTTCTAGATTTTTATAAAGTAGGCTTAATTATTTACGGTAATATTGAATCACAAGCTTTTCCTAAATTTTCTGAAAGGTTAGAATCAATGGATATCGAAGGACTAAATAAAATTTACGATAAAGATAATTATAAGATTTATGAATACAAAGCTACCTATTGAAAAAATCAGATATATATTTTTTGATATTTATGGAACTCTAGCTGGATTTTATCCGGAGAGAGAGAAAATTCAAAGGAAGATACTTTCAGATAATAAAATTTATTTATCAAATGACCAAATCTCATTTGGTTATAAATTTGCAGATGAATATATGGCAGATCAAAAAAAAATTAAACCATTACGTAATCTCACTCAAAATCAAAAGAAAGATTTTTTTTCAAATTATGAGTTAAAAATACTTGAGTCCAATGGAGTATTTATAGATAAAAAAATTGCATGGAAAATATGGCAGCAAATTTCAAAGGAAGAATATGAATTAAAAATTTTTAATGATGTGCTTGATAATTTAAAATGGTTATCAAGTATAAATATCAAAGCTGCAGGCATCACAAATATGGATATTTCAGGTACAACTTTATTAAGTAACCTGGGTCTAGAAGATTCATTAGAATTTATAATGACCTCATTAGAGTCAAAATCGGAAAAACCAAATTCTAAAATATTTATAGATTCTTTAAGGATAGCTAACGTAAAAGCTTCTGAAAGCATTTATATAGGGGATCAAATAGAGTCTGATTATATAGGATCAAAAAAAGCAGGAATGACACCTATTTTGATAGATAGGTATAATTATTATGAAAGTTTTGAAGGTAATAAAATTAATAACCTAGATCAAATTAAAGAATTATTTAATATTTAATCTAGGTTTATTATTAATTTATGCATCAAAAGTTAAGTAGAACTCATATGGATGAGGTCTCAACCTTATTGGGTCTACATCATTTTCTCTCTTGAAATCAATCCATGATTTTATTAAGTCTTCAGTGAATACACCGCCTTTTAATAAAAAGTCATGGTCTTCCTCTAAAGCATTTAATGCTTCATCTAGACTTGCAGGAACTTGAGGAAGCTTTGCCTGTTCTTCCAATGGTAATTCAAACAAATCATGCTCTAGCGGCTCTCCGGGGTCATATCCTTTTTCGATACCATCTAATCCTGCAAGTAACATTGCTGAAAACGTTAGATAAGGATTACATGTAGGATCTGCTGATCGGAATTCAATTCTTTTCGCAGCAGGATTTTGGAAATACATAGGAACTCTACAAGCAGCTGATCTGTTTCTAGCAGATAAGGCTAGTATTGTTGGTGCTTCATACCCAGGAGTAAGTCGTTTATAAGAGTTTGTAGTAGGAGCAGCTAACGCCATCAATGCTTTACCATGCTTTATTAGACCACCTGTATAGTTAAGTCCTAATTTTGAAAATCCTCCATACCCATCTCCTGCGAACAAAGGTTTACCATCTTTCCAAATTGATTGATGTGTATGCATTCCCGTTCCATTGTCCTCAAAAATTGGTTTAGGCATAAATGTAGCAACTTTTCCATGTCTTTTTGCTACATTTTTTACAACATACTTATAAGCCATTACATTATCAGCAGTATCAAGAAGTGTATTGTAGACAATATCAATCTCTCCTTGTCCGGCTGTTGCAACTTCATGATGTTGTTTCTCAACTTTTATTCCAAAAGAATCTCTCATTATTCTAATCATTTCATTTCTCATATCTTGTTGAGTGTCAACCGGAGAAACAGGGAAGTAACCACCTTTATGCTTTGGTCTGTGTCCCATATTTGGAGTCTCACCATCTATCATGTATGGATTTCCTGAATTCCATATCCCTTCATCAGAATCCACATAGTGCATACTGCTATTAGCAGAGTAGTCAAATTGAACAGAATCAAAAACAAAAAATTCTACTTCGGGTCCCCAAAAAGAATTATCACCAACTCCTGTACTTTTGAGATATTCTTCTGCTTTTTTCGCAACATTTCTAGGATCTTTGCTATATTTATCTCCTGCGACAGGATCTTTAATGTCAGCAATAACAGTTACTTGCCCATCTACAAAAGGATCTATTTTTACAGTTGATTGATCTGGCACCAATAGCATATCTGATTCATCGATACTTTGAAAACCTCTAATACTAGATCCATCAAAACCAGTTCCATTTGTGAATAAGCTGTCATCAACTTCACTAATTGGAACAGATACATGTTGCCATACACCTGGGAGGTCAATAAATTTTATGTCTAAAACATCACATCCGTTATCTTTCATAAGTTTTAGAGCATCTTTTGATTCATTAGCCATACTAAACTCCTAGTAATATATTATTAATTATAATTTTGTTATTTTATAATAACTATTAGGTGTTACAAAACTGTTAATTATTATGACTAAAGAAAAAAATATAATTATTGCTGGAAAAGATTATCTTAACAAGTGGATTATTGAGAATCCTGAAAAAAGATTTGATTTATCTGGATTAACCTTTGAAAATGAAAATTTTTCTAACTGGCGTCTTTCTAAATCTTTGATGAATAACTCTAAATTTATAAATTGTAATTTTTCTGAAGCTGATCTTTCAGAAATTTCGGCTATCAATACTGAATTTATTAATGCTAACTTTAGTAAAACTGCCTTATACAGGGCTAATCTCTCGAGATCTATTATAAAAGAATCAAACTTTCAGGATGCTTGGCTATATAGGTGTGTATTTTCAAATGCAACAATAATAGATTGTAATTTTCATCTTGCTAAGGCTCAAAAAGTAAGGTGGCCTCAAGGGTTTCATTTAGATTAAGTTATTTACACTTTTTTTCTGACGGTAAAATAAGTTCCAATTGTAAGAAGGGAAATAGATAAAAAAAGTATAAAACTTAATCTTTCGTCAAGCAGAAACCATGAAATGAAAATACCTATAATTGGTTGGAATAAATTAAAAAAGGTGACTTTACCAGGTAAATAACTTCTCAGCAAATAAGTTTGAAGTATTATTCCCATTCCAGCAATTAAAATTCCTTGATAAGCCATTGAAAGTATTAAGTTTAGAGAAATATTTAAGAATATATTTTCAAAAAATATAGCTAAGAATAATGACATTATTGACCCCACTATAGCTTCTGATAAGATAACTTGAGATTGGCCAACTCTTTGTGTAATGTGAGAAACCCAAATCAACCTAGCACCCAAAAGCATTGCTGAAATAAGCATCAATATGTCTCCAAATAAATATTCTGTGAAACTTTGATTTATTGAATCCCAAAATAAAACTACTACTCCTGAATAAGCAGTTATTAGTCCAAGTGTTCTTGATAAATTCAACTTATCATTTGGAGTAAAAAAATGAGAAAATACAGCTGCCCATAAAGGGAAAGTCACTATCATTATTATTCCATGGCTTGCAAGTGTATGAGCTTGACCTATGTTATAAAACCCTATTTGAGCTGCAGGGAAAAGTCCTGCTAAGAAAATTGGAAAAATATTTTCTCTCTTTATTTTCAATGTATCTTTTCTATATATTGCCCAGATTAATGCAATTATTCCCCCTAAGGTAAATCTCAAAAACCCCACTAAAAATGGTGTTGTATAGTTTAAGCTAATCTTTACTGAAGTAGGATTTCCAGACCATAAAAACGCAACAAAAATAGATAACAAATATCCTTTGTTATCTAATTTTTTTCTTAAATCACTCTTTTTATTGGACATATTTAATTAGATCTATTTATAAAATTTTCAATTTTATAAATGTCTTTTTCTCCATTAGTTTCTACTCCAGAAGATACGTCAATACCCCAAGGGGCATATGTTTTTACAACTTCTGACACGTTGTCTGGATTTAGTCCTCCGGCGACAAAAACTTTTTTAGAAAATAAAGATGAATATTCATTCCAATCAAAAGATTTTCCCGTTCCTCCTGATGCTTTTTTTGAGAAAGTATCAAGAATTATGTATTCACAAATTAGTAGATAGTCATTTATTTTTTTCTTTACTTCTTTCACACTATCCTGAGATTTAATATGTATTACCTTAATTACTTTTATATCTAATTCTTGAATATATTTTAAGTCTTCATTCCCACAAAGTTGAACATAATCAAGATTATATTCTTGAGATGATTTATTTACATAGCTGATAGTATGATCTTGGAATAATCCAACAATATTTATCTTGCTGTTTTTCTTGATTGTTCTTGCTATTTCTAAAGCAGAGTTTTTTTCAATATATCTTCTAGATTCTTCTATAAAATTTAAACCCAGGAAGTCAATTTTCAATTTAATGATTTTTTCAATGATTTTTACGTTTTTTATTCCGCAAATTTTTATTTTAGTTTTATTTTTATCCATTAGAACTAATTTCTTTTATGATTTTAGAGCGGTTGGAAGATCTCATTATAGATTCTCCAACTAATAAACCATTTGCTCCTGCATTTATCATTCTTTTTGCGTCAAGAGCACTCTTAATTCCACTTTCAGCTATTTTAAATATTTCCTTGGGGACTAATGGAGATATAGTTTCAAAATTTTTTAAATCTGTTTTTAAGGAATCTAGGTTTCTATTATTTATTCCTAATATTTTTATATCTGCTTTTAATGCAAATTCTAGTTCTTTTTCATCAAATATTTCAACGATAACACTTAATCCAATTGAATTTGCTAATTCGAAAAATTTAATATAATCTTCTAATTTTAATATTCTAGTAATTAGTAATATGCAGTCAGCACCTAATTTTTTTGCTTGATATATCTGGTACTCATCTATTATAAAATCTTTTTGTAGAACGGGGATTTTTTTAATTTTAGAAATTTCTAATACAGCATTTAGATCTTCATTATTTCCTTTAAAAAAATCTTCTTCTGTAAGTACAGAAATAGCATCTGATCCAGCTTCGATATACATATGAGCCTGTTCTTTTGGATTTAATTTTTGATCTAGATTTCCTCCAGAAGGGGATTGCCTTTTCATTTCTGAAATTAGTATATTTTTAGACTTCAATATATTTTCTAGATGGTAACTATCATTATAGTTAAGACTATCTTTTCTCAAATTTTCTAAAGATAAAGTTTTTTTTTGAACTTCTAATCTGCTTTTTTTTGCAGATATTATTTTATCTAATATGCCCATTATTATTTATTTGTTATTTCTCTTAGTTGGTTTAACTTATTAAGGGCATTTCCATTAAATATGTTTTCTTTTGCTTCATTGAAACAATCTTCATAGCTTTTTTTTGCGTCTACTAAATGTAAAGCCATCGCTGAATTTACCAAAATTGAGTTAAGAATAGATTTTTTTTCTATGTCTGTTTCTTCATTTTTCATATTAAAACAATCTATTATTTTTTTTGCAGATTCTTTGGGTGTATTTACAACTAGAAATTTTGAATTCCCAAATTTTTTTTTGGGCTCTATTATTTTTTCTGAAAAATTTTCATTTGAGTCAAATATGGTAGTATTTTTATCTAATTCAATTTCATCTGCACCTGAATGTCCACTTATAGTTATTATTCTTTCAGATCCTAATTTTTTTCCAGCTTCTGCAATCTTTTTTGCAAATTCTTTATTTGGTGTTCCTATTATCTGCTTTTTTACTGAAGCAGGATTTGTTAGAGGTCCTAGAAAATTAAAAATTGTTCTAATCCCTATTTCTTTTCTATAGGGAGCAGCAAATTTCATAGAAGGATGAAATGATTGAGCAAAAATAAAGGTAAGATTGATTTCATTTAAACAATTTTCTACTTTGTCTGGTTGAATTAATATATTTATTCCTAATTCTTCTAAAACATCTGCAGATCCACTATTTCCTGATGCAGCCCTATTTCCATGTTTTGCTACAGGTACACCACAAGATGCAACTAATATTGCAGATGCAGTTGAAATATTAAACCACTTTAAACCACTACCTCCAGTACCACAAACATCAATAGCATTTTCTTTACCTTTTATCTTAACTGAAAAGTCCCTCATCACTGATGCCATTCCAGCTATCTCCTCTGCTGTCTCTCCTTTAATCGCTAGACTTACCATTATTGCTCCAAATTGAGAAGGAAGTAATTTTCCTGACATTATCTCGTTCATACAGAAAGCAGATTCTTTAAAATTAAGATCTTCTTTTGATGAAACTCTCTTTATTATCTCTAATATATTCATTTGATTTCAAGAAAATTATTTAATATTTCTTTTCCATATTCAGTTTCTATTGATTCAGGATGAAATTGAACGCCCTCTAATGATAATTTTTTGTGTCTTATACCTTGAATTGTTCCTGATTCGCTTCTTGCTGAAATTTCAAAGTCATCTGAGAGTGATTTTTCATCAATAATTAGTGAATGGTATCTTACTGCCTTGAATGGATTGGGTATATTTCTAAATATTCCTTTTTCATCATGATTTATATTTGAGATTTTTCCATGCATAATTTCATCAGATTGAATTATATTTGCTCCAAAAGAACTTCCAATACATTGATGCCCCAAGCATACTCCAAGCACTGGGATTTTTTCTGAAAAATATTTTATTGCATCATTCGAAATACCAGCATTTTCTGGATTTGATGGACCGGGAGATATAACAAGATGAGTTGGAGAAAGTTTCTCAATTTTTTCAGAAGAAATTTCATCGTTTCTGATAACAGATACATCAACTCCAAGCTCTGAGAGATATTGGAATAAATTGTATGTAAATGAGTCATAATTATCTAAAAGAACAATCATTATAAATTTCTTTCTGCGTCTTCAACAGATTTTATTAGAGCCATCATTTTATTTATTGTTTCCTCGTATTCATAATCTACCTTAGAATCAGCAACTATACCTCCTCCTGCTTGAAGATATACTGTCTCATCCTTTAGCATTAATGTTCTTATAGCAATACATGTATCCATATTTCCATTGTAGGAAAAATAGCCAACTCCACCTGAGTATGGCCCTCTTTGTTCAGGTTCAAGCTCAGAAATTAATTGCATTGCCCTTACTTTTGGTGCTCCAGATACAGTTCCTGCAGGAAAAGCCGCCCTTAAGGCATCAAATTCATCATATTTGCTATCTAATTTACCAGTGACATTAGACACTATGTGCATGATGTGTGAATATTTTTCAATTTCCATTTTTTGATTTACATTCACAGTTCCAGGTGTAGACACTCTTCCAACATCATTTCTTCCTAAATCAAGCAGCATTAGGTGCTCAGCGAGTTCCTTTTCATCAGAAATAAGTTCATTTGCTATAAGGTCATCTTCTTCTGAGTTAATGCCTCTAGGCCTTGTTCCTGCTATCGGATGAACTTCGATTTCTTTGTCATTAGATTTGACTAAAAGCTCTGGTGAAGCTCCTATAATTTCAAAATCTTTAAAGTTCAGCATAAACATATATGGTGAAGGATTTATAGTTCTTAAGCATCTATAAATATCTAGTGCTGAAGCTTTGGTTTTTTTTGTTAATCTTTGAGAAAAAACTATCTGAATAATTTCTCCAGAATAAATATTGTCTATACATTTTTCTATTGCAATTTTATAATCTTCCTTAGACATATTTTTCGTGTATTGTTCAATCAATTGCTCTTTTGTTTTTTCCTCATTATTTGAAATAGAAGAAATATTGTTATGCTCCTCTGGAATTGGCTTTTTTATGAGGCAGTAAATTTCATCTATTTTTTCTAATGATTTTGTATAAACATCATTTATATCTTTAGAGTCATCTATTTTTGCATAATTAACAATGAAAATAGTTTGCTTGACATGATCAAAAACTACAATTGAGTCAGTTATCATGAAAATTGATTCAGGTACATTTAGAGTAGATTCTTTATTTTTTGGCACTTTTTTTTCAAAATATGAAATGGTCTCATAAGATAAATAACCTACAGCCCCTCCAGTAAAAACCGGAAGTTCCTTTATTTCAGGAACTTTATATGAGTTGATTTCATTTTTTATTATCTCTAAAGGGTCTACCTCTCCAAATTCTTCATTTTTTCCTGTTTTGATTACTTTTTTTGGATTTGTACCAATTATCGAATATCTTGCCAGATTTTCGCCTCCAGTTATAGATTCTAAAAGGAAAGAATAATTATTTTTAGATAATTTTAAATAAATTGATAATGGGGTATCTAAATCTGCCCTGATTTCTCTAAAAACAGGTATTAAGTTATATTCCTTAGATTTTTTAATAAAGTCTTCAAGTTCCGCTTTATTGCTCATTATTACCAAATTTTCTTATAAGTTGAGACTTTCATTTTATCACGAACGAGTTTCATGGTTTCATTAGCAGATTTCCTTGCGTTTTCATTACCTTTATCAAGTGCTTCTTCAACTAAATTCATATTTGATTTATAATACATTCTTTTTTCTCTTATTGGATCAAGAAAATCATTAAGAATTTTTGAAAGATAGTTTTTTATTTCTACATCCCCAATATTGCCTTCTTTATATCTTCTTTTAAAGTCATCTACATTATTATCATTAGTTGTGAAGGCATCTAAGTATTGAAAAACTGGATTCCCTTCAACTTTGCCGGGGATATCAGCTCTAATTCTATTAGGATCTGTATACATTCCTCTTACTTTTTTATCGACAGCTTCTTTAGTGTCTGATAGTAGGATGACATTTCCTTGGCTTTTACTCATTTTTCCTTTTCCATCAGTTCCTGATAATCTTCCTACTTTACCTATAAGCGTTTCAGGTTCTGGAAATACTTCGCCATACATTCTATTAAATTTTCTCGCTATTTCTCTAGACATTTCTAGGTGAGGAGCTTGATCTTCTCCTACTGGAACTAGATGCGCTCTTGGAAGCAAAATATCTGCTATTTGACTTATAGGGTAATTATAAAAACCTGCACTTCGTCTTTCTATTGGTAGAGAATCTAGCTCTCCTTTTAATGTTGGATTCCTTTCTAACATTCCCAATGGAGTTATAAATGATAATAACATTGCTAATTCGGCATGTTCAGGTACATAACTTTGAATTACAAAATTTGATTTTTCAGGATCTAAACCAACTGATAACCAATCAAGAGTTACATCTATAACAGAGCTTTTGATCAGATCAATTTCATGAAAATGATCACTCAAAGCTTGATAGTCAGCAATTAAAAAATTGCAATCATACTCGTCTTGAAGCGAGATCCAATTATGAAGAGCTCCAACATAATGTCCTAAATGTAGGGCTCCTGTTGGTCTTATTCCAGTTAATATTCTCTTTTTATCTTCCATATTCCTAAATTATTGATTTGTCTAAGTTAATTGTCTCCAATTATCATCTAATTTTTCATAGATATTCTCATACTGATTAATGAGATTTTTGTATTTATCTAAGTTTTTTGTCATATAACTTAAATTTTCCTCAACATGATTTAAGTTTTTTGATCCAATAATGATCACATTAATTTCTTTTTTTGAAAGAGCAAATGCCATAGACATCTCAATAGGATCTAATTCGTTCAAATCTAAATCAATTTCCTTAGTCATTTGCATTACTCGCTCAAAATATTCATCATAAGCACTTCCAAAATGTTCATGAGTTTGTCCATTATTATGATTCTTAACTCCCAAAAGAGATGCATTTCCAATTGGTCTTTTAGCTATTATTCCTAAATTTCTTTTATTTGCTTCACTAAGAATATTTTTAGTTCTGGCTCT
>MDTB01172113.1_pt1 | contig 12905 bp, 13 predicted proteins | sample 811161 | NCBI WGS metagenome assembly MDTB01 (sample SAMN05326650, study PRJNA326480) | marine metagenome | isolation source: seawater | place: Mediterranean Sea | collected 2009 | reverse complement strand
TGGGCAACAATAGAAGTTATATTTACAATCCTGCCAAACTTATTTTTAAGCATTTTTTTTATTGCGTATTTAGATAGTAAAAATGTAGAAGTTAAATTTATATCGATAACTTTTTTCCATTCCTCATCTTTCATTCTTAAAGATAAATTATCTACATTTACTCCTGCATTGTTTATAAGTATATCCAGCCCACCAAGCTCATTTGATACTGTCTCAATAAACTCCTCGATTTTTGAATGATTAGATATATCAAATTTTTGAATTTTAATACTTGGGTTTTGTTTTTGAAGTAAATTTAATTTTTCAACTTTTGTCCCTGTTCCTAAAACGTTTCCATTAAGTGAAATAAATTTTTTAACTAGAGAACCGCCTATTCCACCTGTGGCTCCTGTAATTAAAATTTTTTTGTTTTTAAAATCTATCATTTTAAATTTTTAATTTCATCGATCGTATTTAAACTTTTAGACAAAACTTTGTCATTAGTTCTCTTAACCAAGCCTGATAATACCTTTCCTGGTCCTATTTCAATAAATTCTTTTACTCCATTATTTACCATATATTCTATACTTTCTCTCCATCTAACCTTAGAATATATTTGTTCAATTAGAAGTTTTTTAATTTCATCAGGGTTTTTGGTAGCCTCTGCAGTAACATTGCTAACTATTTTTATATTTGGAATATTAAGATTTGTTTCTAGTATATTATTATTCATTTTTTCTGCGGCAGGGTTCATTAGTGAGCAATGAAATGGTGCACTTACAGGTAAATAAATAGATTTTTTTTTATTATTTTTTAAAATTTTACTAATTTCATCCATTGCAGATTTGTCACCACTCAATATAATTTGTGAATTAGAATTGTCATTAGCCACTTCGCAAACGCCTTTGTCTTTACCTGTCTCGACTATAAATTTGTTTATTTCATTTAAACTTAGACCCATAACTGCTAGCATAGAGCCTTTCCCATCAGGAACTGCTTCCTGCATAAATTTTCCTCTTTGATGTAGTAATAAAATTGCATCAGAAAATAATAAAGACCCAGACGCAACAAGCGCACTATATTCTCCTAGGGAGTGTCCAGCAAAAAAAATAAAATCTTTTTTTAGGTTAATTTGAAATTCTTCTGTTATTAATTTAAATATTGAATAACTTATTGTCAAAATTGCTGGTTGTGTATTTTTTGTTAGTTTTAAATCTGCTTCGGGACCTTCAAGAATGATTTTAGAAATTGAATAATTTAATTTTTCGTCAGCCTCATGAAAAACTTTTTTAACTAGGTCAAAATTTTTGTAAAGTTCGTAGCCCATACCTACAGTTTGGGAACCTTGACCAGGAAATATTAGAGCTTTCATTTTATTTTTTTGCGATTAAACACCAATATTACTATTGTATAAACAAATTTTAAATAGTATAAGACGTTTTTTAAAAATTAATATATTGAGAAAATGGCATTTTACGAGCAAACATTCATTGGAAAACAGGATCTTACTAATAAAGAGGTCGAAAACTTAATAACCAAATATTCTGACTTGATTAATGAGAGTGGCAAAATTCTAAAAACTGAAAAATGGGGTTTATTAAACCTAGCATCCAAAATTAATAAAAATAAAAAAGGAATATTTGTTCACTTTAAATTTGAAAGTGAGAAAGAAGACTCCATAAAAAATGTAGAAAATAAACTTGCAATAGACAATAATATTATCAGATATTTAACAGTGAAATACAGTAAACTAGATTTAAAGAAAGAGTATTTTCAAATGGAAAAAAGTGAATGAGACGGGATAAAAAAAAACAAAGAAAAAGTGGGGGTTTCAGCAATAAACTTAGTTTGTTTCAAAAACCTGAAATGAGATTTAAAAGGAGCTGCCCTCTATCAGTAAAGAATGGGCCGGTTGTTGATTATAAAAATATTAAATTAATAAGAAAATATATTTCTGACACTGGAAAAATTCTGCCATCTAGAATAACCTCTGTTTCTCAAAGTAAACAAAGAGAATTATCTTTAGCCATTAAAAGAGCAAAAATACTAGGATTGGTATAAATGCAAATAATATTATTAGAGGATATAAGAAATCTAGGAAAAATTGGAGAGGTCGTTAATGTAAAAGATGGATATGGCAGAAATTTTCTTCTTAAATTAGGAAAAGCCCTGAGAGCAGATAAAAGCAACATAGATTTTGTTAATAAGAAAAAAGATGAAATAAATAAAAAAAATATAGAATTAATAAAATCTGCCAAAAAAGTAATAGAAAAGATTAAAAATAAAAAACTTATTTTTAAAAAAGAAACGAAGGAAAATGGGGAATTATTTGCAGCAATTAAACCCAAAGAAATCTCAAAGTACTTTATTGAAAATTTTAAAGAAACAATTCATCCTTCACAACTAGATTTAAAACAAGAGATAAACAAAATAGGAAAGTTTACTTTAACCATAAATTTGTATTCTGATCTTGTTGCTGAATTACATGTGATGGTTGAAAAAAAAGATTCAAAGTAAAAACTATTTTCTCCACAATACAAAAAAAAAGTTGATAACTTTTATATTTAAATCCCTCTTCTTTCATATAAGTTTCATCAAATGGAAGGTCTTAAGTCTAACAATAATAATATAGATAGTGGTAAAATTTTACCTTCAAACTTAGAGGCTGAACAAGCCTTAATAGGGTCAATATTGGTTAACAATGATATAATTGACGAAATCTCTAATATTGTAAATAGAAATGAATTTTATGATCCTATACACTCAAAAATTTATAGTCTTATCGAAAACCTACACAATAAAGGAATGATTGCAAATCCTATTACTCTTAAAAATTCTCTACAAAAAGATGCTGGACTTTCAGATATTGGTGGAACAGAATATTTAGTAAAGTTAACAAGATTTTCATCATCAACTAAACAGGCTATTGATTATGCAAAAATTATTCATGAAAAATTTGTTAGACGTGAGTTAGTAAAAATCTCACAGATTTTAAATGATGACTCACTAGATGACGCAACAGAAAAATCAGGGGAAGTTATTATACAAGATACTGAAAAATCTTTATTTGATTTAGCCGAAAGAGGCACCTTCAATCAATCATTTTTGAAATTTAATCAGGCTCTAGATCAAACAATTGAAATGGCGACTAATGCAATGAAAAATGATAAGGGCATAGTCGGTGTTCCAACTGGTCTTACTGATTTAGATGACAGACTTGGTGGTCTTCATAAGTCTGATTTAGTAATAATAGCAGGAAGACCGTCAATGGGTAAAACTGCTTTAGCAACAAATATAGCTTATTACGCATCAAAAAAAATATCTAATGAAAACAAAAAATCATCAGTTGCTTTTTTTTCACTTGAAATGTCATCAGAGCAACTTTCAACAAGAATTTTGTCAGAACAGGCAAAAATTAAATCAAATGATATTAGAAAAGGCAAAGTATCCGAGGAAGAATTCAATAGATTAATTGAAACCTCTAGAAGTATCCATGAACTTCCACTTTATATAGATGAAACACCAGCTATTTCAATTGCTGCACTATCAAACAGAGCTAGACGAATAAAAAGACTTTTTGGTTTGGACTTAATAGTTGTTGATTATATTCAGTTGATGACCACAGGAAGCAAAAGGTTTGACGGCAGAGTTCAAGAGATATCTGAAATTACACAAGGTTTAAAAGCTCTAGCAAAAGAATTGGGTGTTCCTGTGCTTGCACTATCACAGTTGTCGAGGGCTGTTGAAACAAGAGATGATAAGAAACCTTTACTTTCAGATTTAAGAGAATCAGGATCAATAGAGCAGGACGCGGACGTTGTTATGTTTGTCTTTAGAGAGGAATATTATCTAATGAATAAAGAGCCAAAGATGGGCACTATAGAGTATGGTGAATGGCAATCTAAAATGAGCGAAATTAAAGGTCAGGCGGATATTATAATTGGCAAACAAAGGCATGGCCCCACTGGAAACATTAAAGTAGAGTTTGAAGGTATTTACACCAAATTTAAAGATGCCTCAAAAACTGGGTAAAAATAATTAATTTTAAATTAACTATATTTAAGCTATATCTTAGCAAGTGATCGTTTCAAAATTTTACAAAAATACAGTTATTGAAAAGCCGCGGTTTACTTTTGCTATATTAATTGTAATTCTGTTAATATTTGGATATTTTACGAAATTTTTTCAATTAGATGCATCGTCTGATACCCTGCTTTTAGAAAATGATCCAGATCTCAAATATTTAAGAGAAGTAAATAAAAAATATGGTACCAAAGATTTTTTAGTTTTAACCTACACCCATTCTCCTGGTGAGGATTTAAATTTTAAGTCCGAAGGTACAATTAAAAATCTTAAACTTTTAAAAAATTCACTAGAGAATCTTGATTGGGTAGATAGTGTAATAACAATTTTAGATGTACCTCTTCTAAAAAATAATGACGATCCATTAGCGGATAGAATTAAAAATTTTAAAACTTTATCAAGTACAGACGTGAATTTTGAAAGGGGTTTTGATGAAATTATTAACAGCCCAATATATAAAGAATTTGTAATTAGTAATGACGGAAAAACTAGCGGGATTCTTGTTTACATAAAAACTGATAAAAAATTAGCTAAATTAGTTAATACTAAAAATGATTATTTAGATAGAAAATCAAAAAGAGAATTTTCTTCAGAAGAAAAAAAATCATATAACGCTTTTTTAAAAGAATATAATGCTTATAAAAAAATATATAATAAAAAAAATCATAGTAATATAAATCAAATAAGAAAGATAATTTCAGACCATCCCTCACCTGGAAAAATTGAAAAAAGTTCAGGTGAATTGTATCCTATAATTCATCTTGGTGGAATTCCCATGATTGCCGACGACATGATGACGTTTATTAAAAATGATATTATAGTTTTTGGAGCTGGAGTTTTCTTATTCATCATCGCAACACTTTGGTTTGTATTCAGGAGTATAATTTGGGTATTTGTACCTTTGCTAAGTTGTTTTTTTTCAGTTTTAATTATGATTGGTTTTTTAGGTTTTGTTGGATGGAAAGTAACAGTTATTTCTTCTAATTTTATTGCTTTAATGTTGATTTTAACCATGGCAATGAACATTCACATGAGCGTTAGATATCTGCAATTTAGAAAAGAAAATTCTAGTGCATCAAACAGTGAATCTCTTATGTGGACATCAAGAAAAATGTTTTACCCAATTCTTTATACCGTTTTAACAACTATTTGTGCTTTCCTATCTTTAATTTTTAGCGGGATAAAACCAATTATTGATTTTGGGTGGATGATGACAGTTGGATTGTTAGTTTCAATGTTGGTAACTTTTACTTTATTACCATCAATTTTAAATATTCTCAGTAACAATAATCAAAATTTTAGAGATCAAAAAAAATCAGTTATTACATCCTTCTTGAGCAAAGTCGCGCAGAAAAATACTAGAATAATTTTTGGTACCTCTTTGGTCGTTATAATTATAAGTGTCGTAGGTATTTCAAAACTTGAAGTAGAGAATAGCTTTATTAATTATTTTGATAAAAAAACAGAGATATATAAAGGAATGAAGTTGATAGATGAAGAATTAGGGGGAACAACTCCTCTCAATGTGATCATAAAATTTCCAAAATCAAGTGTGGAGGATGATTTAGAAGACGATTGGGAAGAGCAAGATGAAGATGACTCTAAGTATTGGTTTACAAGGGATAAAATTGACAAAATTACCACAGTTCATGATTATTTAGATAATTTAGATTCTGTTGGTAAGGTTATATCTTTTGCATCAATCGTTAAGGTCGCTGAGGACCTTACTGGTAATAAAAAATTAGAAGGGCTTGAAATGGGTGTCCTTTATACAAAAATTCCCGATGAAATTAAAAAAGAGGTAATTGATCCGTATATTTCAATCAAAAATAATGAAGCTAGAATTGGACTTAGAATTTTAGACTCAAAAGAAGATTTAAGAAGAAATGAATTAATAAAAAAAATAAATAATGATTTAGAAAATAAACTTGGATTAAGACGTGATGAATATAAATTAGCTGGTGTTCTTATTTTATTCAATAACTTGTTACAAAGTTTGTTTAAATCCCAAATATTGACTTTAGGAGTTGTAATGGCGGGTATTACAATTATGTTTTTGATCCTTTTTAGAAATATAACTTTAGCACTAATTGGGGTTGTTCCAAATTTTATGGCAGCGTTTTTAATTTTAGGAATAATTGGTCTTCTTGGCATTCCATTGGATATGATGACAATTACAATAGCTGCTATTACAATTGGAATAGCAGTTGATAATAGCATTCACTACATTTATAGATTTAAAGAGGAATTTGCAGAAATTAAGGATTATAATAAAACATTAGAAAAATGTCATAATACTGTTGGTGTAGCTATATTGAATACATCGATTACAATCGTATTTGGATTCTCAATATTAGTATTATCTAATTTTATTCCAACGATATATTTTGGGGTTTTTACTGGTATAGCGATGTTGCTAGCAATGATTTCTGTTTTAACTTTATTACCTAAACTAATACTTACTTTTAAACCATTTACGAATGTTTGATAATATAATTACTTTTGTAAGTGAGAAAGTAGTCCTATTTGATATTATTTTTTTTATTTTGATAATTTATTTTTCTTTTCAATGCTTTTCAAAAGGTTTTTTTTTAAGTCTTATTTCTTTTTTGAAGTGGGTTTTGGCATTAGTTGTCACAATAATTTTGGTTCCTAGAGTAGAACCATACTTATCTGACTATATTAATAATAATTTTATTTTAGAAATAGGATTGGGAATAACGGTTTATATAATAGCGCTATTTATATTGATTCTCTTGGGGAAAGCCATTGGGAGACTATTTTCGTACACAGGGATGGGATCGGTTGATAAAGCTTTTGGTTTTTTCTTTGGTATTTTTAAGGGGTATATTTTTATTGTGTGTATCTTTTCAATCGTAAATTGGTTTTATTCGTATGAAAAATGGGATATTAATTTGGCTAATTCATACTTTTTTGCAATTACAGAAAAAGGTAGTCAAATTTTAGTTGAAGAGTTTCCAAGCAAGGATGATTTGGACGACACAAAAAAAGAAATAGAAAAAATTTAATTGATGAAAAAAATTAAGGAAAAATGTGGTGTTTTTGGAATTCATGATATCGAAGATGCTTCTGCTTTAACTGCTTTAGGTCTTCACGCTTTACAACATAGAGGACAAGAAGGTTGTGGAATAGTATCTTTTGATGGAAAAAACTTTCACTCTGAAAAAAGACAGGGATTAGTTGGTGATAATTTTACAAATAAAGATGTATTAAAAAAACTTCCAGGTAGATTTGCTTTAGGCCACAATCGTTATTCTACATCTGGAGAAACTTCTTTAAGAAATATACAGCCTTTCTTTGCTGATCTTCATGGGGGAGGAATAGCAATCGCACATAATGGTAATTTGACAAATGCATTACGTCTAAGAGAAGGTTTGGTAAAAGATGGGGCCATCTTCAGAACAACAAGCGACACAGAAACTATTGTACAATTAATTGCAAAATCTAAAAGATTAAAAATTATTGATAAAATAATTGATGCGCTTTTTCAAATTCAGGGTGGGTATGCTCTTACCATGATCACTAACAAAAAACTTATTGGTGTAAGAGATCCATTGGGTATAAGACCACTGATTTTAGGAAATCTCAAAAATAAATATGTTTTAGCATCAGAAACGTGTGCATTAGATATAATTGGTGCAAAGTTTATAAGAGAAATTGAAAATGGCGAAATAGTAATTGTTGAAGATAATAATATACAGAGCCTGAAACCATTCCAAAAAAAGAAAAGCAGGCCATGTGTTTTTGAATACATTTATTTTGCAAGGCCAGATAGCCTTTTAAATGGAAGAAGTGCTTACGAGTATAGAAAAAAATTAGGTCTTGTATTAGCTAAAGAATCAGAGGATGTAGGCGATATAGTTGTTCCAGTACCTGACTCTGGAGTTCCTGCCGCTCTAGGATACGCTCAAAACAAAAAGATGAACTTTGAGGTTGGATTAATTAGAAATCACTATGTCGGTAGAACATTTATTGAGCCAACTCAAAATATTAGAAGTCTTGGTGTAAAACTCAAACTAAGCGCAAATATGTCCTGCATCAAAAATAAATCAATTGTATTGATTGATGATTCGCTTGTAAGAGGCACTACATGTTTCAAAATCGTTAAGATGCTTTATGAGGCAGGCGCAAAAGAAGTACATGTAAAAATCGCTTGTCCGGAAATTAAATATCCAGATTTTTATGGTATTGATATGCCATCTAAAAAAGAACTTCTAGCAGCTAATAAAAATTTGAAAGAAATGAAAAAATTTATTGGAGCGGATACATTAAGCTTCCTAAGTCTAGATGGTCTATACGAAGCTTTATGCTCTGAAAAAAGGAATAATTTATACCCACAATTTTCAGATCACTACTTTACAGGTGAGTATCCCATTAAAAGAGTTGACCAAAATGAAAACAAAATTGTAAGTCAATTATCTTTTTTAAGTGGAAAATCTTCTAATTAAAAATTAAAAGTCTAAGCTTATTATCTATTGCATAGATCATATTATTTACAATAATTGGACTAGAGTAAAAACCAGATTTTGAAGCTTTTGCATAATTAATTAATTTTCCACTTTTATAATCAATAAATAAAAAGTAACCTTTTGAAGTGGTTGCTAAGATCTGATCAGATGCAAGCAATATAGATATAATTTCTCCAACTTTATTTTTTTTTGGTTTGCTTTTTTCTTTAAATAAATTTCTAGACCAATTTACTTTTCCAGTTTGATTATCAATATTAATTAAAAAACCATCTTTTGAAGCTAAAAAAACAAATTGATCTGTAACAATCGGTCTTAGATTAGTTGAGAAAGGTAATTCCCAAACAACTAAACCGTTAGTACTATTAATTGAATATGTTGATACCGAGCTACTAAAAAAGATTTTTCCGTTTTTGTTTACTATTGGAGAAGAATAAAATAATTCTGTATTTCCTACATTATTTTTTGAGATTATATTCGATAGCCAATTAATATTATTTGATGAATGATTTACTGAATAAAGTTCGCCATTAGAAGTTATGAAAAAGATATTATTACCATTTAAACTAATATTAGTTTTATAAGTTGTTTTTAAAAAAGTAGGAAATGTTTCTAAGCCTAGAATCTGGTTTCCATCATCTTCGTTAGCTATATAAAGTTTATTATCTTGATTTAAAGAAAATATTTTGCCGTTATATATTTTTAAATTTGAATTAAATGCAATACCGTAATTTTTAGCCCATTTAATTTCTGCTGTTTTAATATTTAAACAATACAGATAACCAAGATTATCAGAAATTACTAAATTATTTTTTGATAGTTTTAATTTTGTTTCTATTGGAAAATTCTTGTACCTTTTTTTATAAAAATTAAATTTCCAAATAATTTTTTTTTCAGCAAGTGAATAATTATAAATATTACCTGAAAAATCAGAAATAAAAATTTTGTCTTCATGTATCAACGGTTCAGAAAAAGTATCTGACAGATTAAATTTATTTTTACCTATTTTTTTACTTTTAAAAAATATATTTTTATTATTTTTATAGAGAAGATTGGGTATGTTATTGTTAGGATTTAATCCATTTTCTGTCCATTTTTTCGCCTGAAAAGGTTTGTCTAAATTTTTAAGAGCTACTCCAGAAACTTCTTTATTAAATTTTTTTTGTGGAGCAAAGACAATTTTTGAATTCTTCCTTTGAATCTCTTTTTCAAATTCTTCTAATTTGTTATCGAAAAAACCACCAGAGTTTTGAAATGAACATCCAAATAATAATGTAAAAATACTAAAAAACAAACCAAATTTGAATATTTTATTCATTATTTATTATTTTTATTTTTCTATTAATATCTCTTAAATCGTTGTTAGGGTTGTTCAATACTAATATATCAGAATAGTATTGTTTGGCCTTATTGAACTCTTTTTTACTAAAATAATAATCACCAAGAAATTTTAGTGATTGGTATTTCCAAACAGAATCAGAGTTTAAAATTGGATTAAGTAAGCTTAGTAAATCCGATTCTTCTGCCTCCTCTGAAATAAAAATTGCTTTTTTGAGTTTAATTAAATTTTTATCTTCTTGATCTAAATTTTTTATTGAAAGAATTTGATCAAAATATTTTGAAACATTATCTTTATTTTTCTCTAAATCTTTATCAATTATTAAGAATAGTGATAAAGTAGAATACACTTTATCTTTTCGATCTATAATATCCTTCAAAATTTCCAAAGATTTAAGATCTTTATTCTGACTTATATGAACTTTTGCATTTATAAAATCCTCTGAATTTTTATATCTTTCTTTCTTGCTAGCGCTATCTGACCACCAAAAAAAAACTGCCGCCAAAAGCAATATCAAGCCAAATGAAATTAATATTTTTTTATTTGATATTATAAGGTCTTTTAATGTTTTTTTTTCTGAATCTTCCATTTTGAATATTAATTAAAACTATTTTTTTTTGTTGGAAACCTCTCTTTTAAAACATCCATTTTAAATTTATTAAATATTTTCTCTAAAATTTTTTTTAAATTTATATATTTTTTTACGAATTTAGGTTTAAAACCGCTTATACCTATTAGATCATCTGTAACTAAAATTTGACCGTCACAAAATTTTGATGAGCCTATTCCAATTGTAGGTATGTTAATAATATTAGTAATTTTTTTTGACGTCTTTTCACCTATACATTCTAAAACTATTGAAAATGCGCCTGCTCTTTCGATTTCTAGTGACTCTTTGATTAGTTTGTTTTCTTCGTTTTTTTTAAGTCCTTGAGGTTTAAACTTGTTTTTATTTTGAGGAGTAAAACCAATATGTCCCATCACAGGAAAACCTAAATTTACAAGTTTTCTAATAATATTAAAATTTTTACCATCACTTTCTAACTTTATAGCGTCACATTTAGTTTTCCTAAAAACTTCTTTTACATTTTTCTTTGCAATTTTTAAATTTTTATATGTATTTATTGGCATATCAACAACTACAGTACTTTTTTTTGACCCCTTTTTAACCGCGACTGCGTGATTTATTATAGTTTTTAAATTTATAGATTTTGTGTTTTCCATTCCATAAAATGCTGTTGCCATAGAGTCACCGACTAGAACTATATCACAATGATTATCTAGTAGTTTTGAAATAGGAGTTGAGTATGCTGTTAAACAGACTAATTTCCTTTTTAATTTAAGACCTTTTATTCTATTAATTTTTTTAAGCATTTTTGATTATAATTACTTGGGCTCTAAGTTCTCAAGTTTCTTTTTAAGCTCTGACTCTTTTAAACAAAAACTATTGCAAACTTTTTTAAAATCGTTAATTAATTTTTTAGACTTGATATAATCAGATTTTTTTATATTTAGAAGAACGAGTAAATAAAGAGCTTCTTCATTTCTTGGATTTAATAAAATTACAGTATTGAGATTCTGCTCTTCCATAAAATCATCTTTCTGATAATTAAAGATCTTTGCAAGATATAAATATGACTTTTCATTTTTGGGATTAAATACTATATCTTTTTCAAACTTAAATTTTGATTGAGAAAATTTTTTTTCTTTATAAAGCTTTTCACCTTCTGCGAAGAAACTATTTTTTGCAAAAATATTAGTGTATAAAAAGGAATATAGAAAGAATATTATTAAAAAAAATTTAGTTATATTCATGTTTTTATAATATTATGAATTTAATCTATTACAATGTATATATGTCTCTCTTGAATTATCTCGACTTGAATTAGGCTTAAAAAAATTGATTTTTTTAAAGGTTTTTTTTGCATAAGCTTTGATTTCCTCAAAATCCTCTCCCATAAACAATTTGCTAATAACTACACCGTTTTTATCTAGAGTACTTTTAGAAAATTTCAAAATTGACAAACATAACTCATTTGTTCTTATTGAATCTAAACTTTTATTACCTGAAGTATTGGGTGCCATGTCTGATAAAATAACATCTATTTTTGAATTGAAAAATTTCAATATTTTTTTTTCTGTATTCTCATCTAGAAAATCTCCCTCAATAATTTTCACGTCTTTAATATTGATAATTTTTTTTTTATCTACAGCCATTATTCGACCTTTTTTGACATTTTGAGAAACAACCTGGCACCATCCACCCGGGAATGATCCTACATCTAACAACTTTATTCCTTTTTTTAGAAATTTAAATTTTTGATTCAGTTCTATCAATTTGAAAGCTGATCTTGATCGATAACCTTTTATTTTTGCTTTTTTAAAATAGAAATCTTGATAACTTTTGTTATCCATGGATTAAACTATAGAATATCTCTTTGATCCTCATCCAATTCTTCATTTCGTGAATTTTTTAATTTAGATCTGTAGTTATAAATACTTACTGGAATTAAAATAATATAAATTATACAGCATAATGTCATAGTTTCATAAGTAAATTGTGTTATTGATACAAAAAATAAAGCAAAACCAAGCAACAAAAATAATGTTGTTTGTCTTTGAACAACTATTTTTTTAAAAGAAAAAGTTGGCAACTTGCTAATTAAGAGCACTGATGAAATAAGAACAATGAATGGGCTTAAATTTGAAATTTTATAATAGTTACTAAACAAAGATAAATCATACATTATAGGGAATAAAATTAAACATCCACCAGCCGGCGAAGGAATTCCTTGAAAAAAATTCATTTTCCATTCTTCATTGCTATCAAATTTTGTTAAATTAAATCTGGCCAATCTTAATACACAACAAACTGAGAATAGCAATACAAGCAGCCAACCGATTCTTCCAAATTGATTTAGTTCCCAAAAATAAATAATAAAGACTGGTGCAATACCAAAACTTACAAAATCTGTTAGTGAGTCAAGTTCTTTTCCAAAATCTGAAGTCCCTTTTAT
>MDTB01167147.1_pt1 | contig 12905 bp, 12 predicted proteins | sample 811161 | NCBI WGS metagenome assembly MDTB01 (sample SAMN05326650, study PRJNA326480) | marine metagenome | isolation source: seawater | place: Mediterranean Sea | collected 2009 | reverse complement strand
GAAAAAACTTTTATTAGAGGTAAATATTTTTGGAATTAAAAAAAACCTATATAATAAAAATATCAATGTGATATTTAATAAATTTATAAGACCTGAAAAAAAATTTAAAAATATAAAAGAATTAAAAAATCAAATTAAAAAAGATATAAAACAAGCAAAATAAAATGTCTAAAGAAAGTTTACAGCTTCCCAGAACAGCTTTTTCAATGAAAGCAAATTTACCAAATAAAGAGCCGGGTATAATTCAACATTGGGAAAAAATTGATCTTTATAAAAAGTTAAGAAAAAAATCTAAAGGGAAAGAAAAATTTGTACTTCACGATGGACCACCATATGCGAATGGTCATATACATATGGGAACTGCTTTAAATAAAATATTAAAAGACATGATAACCAGGTTTCATCAAATGAACGGTAAAGACTCTATTTACGTTCCAGGTTGGGACTGTCATGGACTACCTATTGAATGGAAAATTGAAGAACAATATAAAAAAAAGAAAAAGAACAAAGATGAAGTACCTATCAAAGATTTTAGACAAGAGTGCAGAGAGTTTGCAGAAAGCTGGATAGAAGTTCACATTAAAGAGTTTAAAAGATTAGGCGTAGTTGGAGATTTTGACAATTATTACTCTACAATGAGTTATGAGGCAGAAGCTCAGATAGTTCGAGAATTAGGTAAATTTCTTCTAGATGGAAGTTTGTATCAGGGTTTCAAACCAGTCCTTTGGTCAACAGTAGAAAAGACTGCACTAGCAGATGCAGAAGTGGAATACATGGATCATACGTCCAACACAATATATGTTGGCTTTAAAGTTAAGAACACGGATAAAGATTTTTTAAAAGATGCCAGCATAATTATATGGACAACAACACCATGGACAATACCAGCAAATAAAGCTTTAGCTTTCAATAGCAATATTGATTATTCGGTATTAGAAATAGATAACCTTCAAAATTTTAAAGAAAAAAAAATTGTAGTTGCAACAAATTTAGTAAAAGAAATCGTAAATACCTGTGAAATTAAAAGTTATAAAGAATTAAAAAAATTTAAAGGTTCAGAATTTCAAAATACAATTTGTAGCCATCCATTTTTAAAAATGAAATTTGACTATGATGTTCCAATGTTAGATGCACAATTTGTTAACCTTGAGCAAGGAACTGGAATTGTACACTGTGCACCAAGTCATGGCCCGGATGATTTTAATTTATGCTTAAAAAATAATATTCCTTCTCTTTACACCGTTGATGACTCAGGACTTTATACTAAAGAAATTCCTTTTTTTGAAAAGACACATGTTTTCAAAGCTGACAATATTGTAATAGAAAAATTAAAAGAGCAAAAAAAATTATTAAAAAATGATAAGTTAAACCATACTTACCCGCACTCATGGAGATCTAAAGCTCCACTTATTTATAGAGCCACACCACAATGGTTTATATCTATGCAGAAAAATGATTTAAGAAAAAAAGCCATAAAATCAATTAATGAAACTAATTTTTTTCCAAAGAAAGGAAAAGATAGATTATTGTCCATGATAGAAGGAAGACCAGATTGGTGTGTTTCAAGACAAAGAGTATGGGGAGTTCCTTTGCCAATTTTCATAAATAAAAAAACTAAAGAACCGTTAAGAGATCAAAAGGTTATAGACAGAATCGCTTCAATATACGAAAAACAAGGGTCAGATTGTTGGTTTACTGATGATCCGAAAGTTTTTTTAGGAGACAGTTATGATCCAAATGATTATGAAAAATTAAATGATATCGTTGAGGTATGGTTCGATAGTGGTTCAACGCATAGCTTTGTTCTAGAAAAAAGAAAAGATTTAAAATGGCCTGCAGACATGTATTTGGAAGGCTCTGACCAACACAGAGGTTGGTTCCACTCCTCTCTTCTAGAATCTTGCGGCACAAGAGGAAAAGCACCGTTCAAAAGTATTTTATCTCATGGATTTGTTGTTGATGGCAAAGGTATGAAAATGTCAAAATCAGCTGGAAATGTAATATCTCCTGAAGAAATACTAAAAAATTTTGGATCTGATATATTGAGAGTTTGGGTATCTGCTTCAGATTACTCTGAGGATTTAAGAATTGATAAAACCATATTAAATCAACATGCTGAGTCTTATAGAAAAATAAGAAATACCTTTAGGTTTATATTGGGAAATATTCAAGATAATTTTCAAAAAATAGACATAGAAAACTTAAACATTAAAGAACTCCCAGAACTTGAGCGATATATTTTACATAAAATATTTATTTTAGATCTAAATTATAAAGAAAATTTAAAAAATTATAATTTCCATAAACTATATAAGGAACTTTTAAATTTTTGTACTTTAGATCTATCTTCTTTTTATTTTGATATTAGAAAAGATGTTCTTTACTGCGATAATATAAATTCAAAAAAGAGAAAAAATTGCATAACTGTTTTAAATATTTTATTAGACAGTTTATTAAAATGGTTTGCTCCTATACTTGTTTTTACTACAGAAGAAATTTATAATTTAGTTGAAAAATCTGATTCAAGCATTCATGAAACACAATTTCCAAAATTAAAACCTGAATTTAGAGACGACACTTTAGCTGAAAAGTGGAAAAATCTATACAAGATTAAACAAGAGGCAAATATAGCTATTGAAGAAAAAAGATCTATTAAGGAGATAGGTTCTAGTTTAGAGGCAGAAATTGAAATATTAACCAATGATGAAAATTATAGACTATTAGAGAAATTAGATTTACCTGAATATTTTATCACTTCTAAAGCCAAACTTTCCAAAAATCCTGCCGACACAAAAGAGACAATTATTAAGGTTAAGAAAACAAATGGTGAAAAATGCCCGAGATGTTGGAAGATACTCGAAACAAAATGCTCTAGGTGTGTTGAATTTTTATAAAAAAAAATTATTTTTATAATCTAAATGAAACTAATTAAAGAAAATTACTTATTTATTACATTAATATCTATATTATTTTTAATAGACAGGATTGTGAAAATTCAAGCTATAAATATTTTAGAGAATACAAACTTTTTATTTATAAATGAATACCTAAATTTAAGCTTGGTTTTTAATACAGGAGTCGGCTTCGGTCTTTTTAGTTTAAACGCAGGAATATATTATAATATTTTGACTATATTTATACTTATAATAATATTAGTTTTAATATTTTTTATGTTTAAGTCTAAAACACATGAAAAGTTTTTTTTTTCATTTATAATTGGAGGAGCAATAGGTAATTTGTATGATAGAATCATTTATAAAGCAGTTCCAGATTTTATCGATTTTCATATAAAGGAATTTCACTGGTTCACTTTCAATATGGCAGATATTTTTATATCATTAGGGATTATATCCATGATAGTAAATGAATTAATATTTAAAAGACAAAAAAATGAAAATTAAATTTGTATTTTTATTACCTCTCTTAATGTCGTGCAGTTCTTTCAGTGAAGCTGGTAAAGCATTAAGAAATGAGAAAACTCGAACAACGGATGAATTTTTAATTGAAAAACGAGGTCCTTTATCCCTCCCTCCTAAAATGGGTGAATTACCGAAACCAAATTCTAGTGAAGGGACGAAAAAAGATAATAAAAAAGTTTTGGGATCTGTTAGTGAAGGTGTAAAGTCAGATGAAAAATCTGAATTAGAAAATATATTTCTAGAGGAGATTAGAAAAAACTAATGTCCGGTCAACAGAGTATTAATTTTGAAAGTTTTGTTCCAAAAGAAAAATTCAAAAAATTTAATAATTCAAATAAACAATCATTTTATAAATCAATAAAAAAAACTCAATTAAGCATTAAAGAAAAAAAAAATGTATTTCATTCATTTTCGCAAGATTTTAAATTTAACTTTAGTCTCTCAGAATTGAAAAAGTATAAAAAATTTAAAAGAATTGTAACTATTGGTTTGGGTGGATCGATATTAGGAGCTCAAGCAATTAATTTTTTCTTAAAAAAAAAAATTAACAAAGAATTAATTTTTATAAATAATCTTGAACCAAATCAGCTGAATAAGTTAAAAAGAATTAAAAATTTTAAAAATTCACTTTTTATTATAATATCTAAATCTGGAAATACTATCGAGGTTTTATCAATAATAAATTCTTTAAAAAATAAAGCAAATTTCAATAAGGACAATTCTTTAGTAATAACCACAAATAAAAAAAGTCATCTTAGTTCATTTGCTAAAAAGTTTAAGATTAAAATTATTTTCCACAGACATTATATAGGAGGTAGATACTCAGTTTTTTCAGAAACAGCTTTAGTACCTTGTTATTTTATGAATATAAATATTACGAAACTAAAAAAAAACATTTTAAATTTTCTTAATAAAAAAAAATCTATTTTAATTAATAATTTAATTAACCTATCAAAGGTATATAAATCAGGAAAAATTCACTCTTTGGTTTTGTTGAATTATTGCGAAGACTTAGAATATTTTTTACTATGGTGCCAACAATTAATTGCTGAAAGTTTAGGTAAAAAGGGAAAAGGGATAATACCACTCATTTCTATAGGACCGCGTGATCATCACAGCCTTCTACAGCTTCATCTGGAAGGTCCACAAGATAGTTTTTTTTATATTTTTTCATTAAATAACAAAAATAAAGTACGTAAGAATAAAGGAATTTTCGTTGAAGCATTAAATAAAAGAGACACCCATGAAGTGATAGAAAATCAAAAAAAAGCTATGATAACTTTACTCAAAAACAAAAAAATACCTTACCTATCAATAGAAATAAAAAAAAGAAATGAAGAGTCACTAGGCGAACTATTTTCTTATTTTATGCTTGAAACAGTATTTATGGGAGAAAACTTGAAAATCAATCCTTTTAATCAGCCTGCGGTTGAACAATTAAAAATATTAACTAAACAGAATTTATTTAAAAAGAGCCAAAAATAACTTTTGATCTTCCATAACTTTTTTCAAGTAATATTTTTATAAAATCATGCAGTTTTTCATCACATTTTTTTTCTCTATGAATTATAACTTTATGATTATTGTTTAATATTTTTTTTTCTTTTATAAGACTAAGAACTTCTAAATAAGAATTATCTTTATAAGGTGGATCCAAAAAAATTAAATCAAATTTATTTTTACTATCTAAATTTTTAATAAAATTTTTAATATCTTCTGCAATAAGTTTTACTTTATTTGATAATTTTAAATCAGTTATATTTTTTTTTAAAATTGAAAAAGCTATAGGATCTTTCTCAACAAACACAACATTATTAACATTTCTAGATAAGCATTCAATTCCGAAAGATCCTACCCCTGAATATAAATCTAAAATATTTGCTTTTTTAAAATCTAACCTTGTAGTTTTGCCATGTGTAATTATATTAAATATATTTTCTTTGACATAATCTCTTAAAGGGCGAGTAATTGATGAATTAGTGTAGGATATTTTCTTACCTTTAAATTTTCCACTTATTATTCTCATAATTTTTGTATAACTCTCCAACCAATATCTTTTCTATAAAAACCGTCTTTCCAATTAATTTTATGAATTAGTTTTATAATTTTTTTTCTAATTTGATCAAAACTTTGTCCTTTACTTACTATATTTAAAACTCTTCCACCTGCAGAGAGAATATCTCCATTATTTTTTTTTGTACCAGAATGAATAATGAATAAATTTTTTTTATCTTTAATTTTTTTGATCTTGATAATTTTACCTTTTAAGTAACTCCCTGGATATCCTTTTGAGCATAAAACAATAGTCATACATTTATTTTTTTCCCAGCTCAATTTTAATTTTTTTAACTGATTTTTGAGAGAAAATTTAAATATTTTTAATAGATCAGTTTTAAGTCTAGGTATTATAACTTGACATTCAGGGTCTCCCATTCTTACATTATATTCTATTAAGTATGGGTCTTTATCTTTGATCATTAATCCAACATATAAAAAACCTCTATAAAATTGTTTCTTATCTTTTAAAGATTTTAAAGTTGGTTTTACAATTCTGTCAATAATTTTTTTTTCCAATTCTCTATTAATAATTGGTGCAGGAGAATACGCACCCATACCTCCAGTATTAGGCCCTTTTTCTTTTTCATAAACCTTTTTATGATCTTGGGCAGTCCCGAATCGAACAAAACTGTTTTTATCTACAATTAAGAAGTAACTTGCTTCTTCTCCTTCTAAGAACTCTTCTAAAACTACTTTATTTGAACTTTTAAATTTGCCTTTAAATATTTGATTTGAAATCTCGATAGCTTTTTTTCTGGTTTTACATATAACAACACCTTTTCCAGCTGCTAAACCATCAGCCTTCACAACCATGGGTAATTTAAATTTATTTACAGAATTTTTAAAGTCCTCTCTATTTTTACAAATTTTAAAATTAGCAGTAGGTATTTTATATTTTTTACAAATCTGTTTCATAAAAGCCTTAGAACCCTCAAGTTTAGAGGCAAATTTATTTGGCCCGAAAACTTTAATTTTATTTTTTTCAAGAAAATTAACTATACCTTTTACTAAAGGTTCTTCAGGCCCCACTATAACTAATTGAATTTTATAGCTCTTGAGAGTTTTAAGTAATAATTTGAAATTAAGAAAATTTATATCCAAGTTTATTGATATCTTTGCTGTGCCAGCATTGCCGGGTATACAAAATATATTGTTGATTTTTTTGGAGTCCTTTAGTTTTCTACATAAAGCGTGCTCTCTACCTCCGCTACCAATTAAAGCAATATTCATATCAAAAGATTTGTTATATATTACTTAAATTATGAGTGGAATAAAAGCAAAGTTAAAATATTTAGCTAACAGTTTTGAAGTCATTGAAAAAGGTGATCATGTCGAGTGTGCTGTTTCAAAAAAAAAAATTCCACTTGAAAATTTGAATTATTGGAATGTTGATCTTCAAGAAGCGTATTTTTCGCCTTTAGAAGCAAAGAAAAGGTTTGAAGAATTAAAGTAATTAATTTTTAGTTATTTCCATCTATTATGTGTCAGAATCCATTGACTAGGATCTCTTAAAATTAACTTTTCGATAGTTTTATTAACTTTTTTCATTATTAATTCTTTATTTTTTTTTTCGTTTTCTAAAACATGAATTGGCTCTAATACTTCCATTTCAAATTTATCATCTTTATTTCTAGAAATATAAATAGGCACTATATCACATTCAAAGCGAGAAGATAATTGCGCAGGTAAAGTTGTTGTATGAGCCTCACCATTAAAAAAATTTATTCTTGGACCTTCACTTACTCTTTGGTCTACCATTAAAGCAACGCTGTAACCTTTTTTCATATATTTTAAAGACTCTTTGACACCATTCAAACCTTTTTTAATTTGGTTTTCGCATACGTAAGTTTTTCTTAAGTATTCCATAAATGGATTCAAAAACATGTTATTTAAAGGTCGATAGATTGTCGCCAGTCTAATATTAGCTCTAGTCAGTTCCATAGACATCAATTCATAATTTGCAAAGTGACCAGATATGAATACTACAGGCTTGTTTTTTTTTAATATTTCATCGATAGCCTCTCTATTTTTTATAATAATATGATTAGATTTTTTTTTTGAATGAACTGAGGTAAACATATTCAATAAATGTTTTACCGTAGTTGGACCACATTTTACTTATAATTAATTCTTTATCTAATTTATTCATCCCAGGTTTAATTTTATTCAAATTATCAAGAATAATTTTTTTTGACTTAAATAAATTTCCAATAGTTCTAAAAATTAAAGAAAAAAATATTCTACTTAATTTTAAACCAATAATTTTAGAAAAAAAATAAAAGAAGTATATTATTACTGATTGAAATAAGTAAAAAATTTTTTTTTTCATAAATTTTTCAATAATTCTTTTTCAAAATTTTTATAATTAATTATTTTAAGATTTACAGAAACATAATTAATTTTTTTAAATCCCAATTGTTTAATTCTAAAATAATCCTTTTCTGTTGTAACTAATATTAATCCCTTTTCTTTTGCTTTAAATATTAAATTTTCTATCTCATTTCTTTTATAATTATAATGATCTGGAAATGAAATTTCTTGTTTAATTTTTAAGCCACTATCTTTCAATAATTTGAAAAAGTTCTCTGGATTTCCTATCCCTGCGAATGCTAAGATTTTCTTTCCTCTAAATTTTTTCAAATTTTTAATTTCATATTTTGATTGATAAATTTCGATACTTTCAGATATTGACTTTAATTTTTTTTCAAAAGGGATATTACGTTTTCCATTAATAACTGCTATTCTACAAGTGTTAACTTTTTTTAATTGTTCTCTTAAAGGTCCTGCAGGTAATAAAAAACCGTTTCCAATGAGATTTGAACTATTAAAACATATTATATTTAAATCTTTAATTATAGAGTCGTCTTGGAGACCGTCATCCATTATAATGACATTGTTATTTTTTCCTAACGCTTTTGAAATTGACAGAGTTCTTTTCCTATCTGAAAAAAACTGTTTTACTTTGCTTTTTGTGAAATTTATTTCATCTGTATGAGAACGGTAAAATTTTCTCACGATTGCAGGCTTTAATTTTTTTTTTTTAAGTAAGTTATAAATATAAACACTTAAAGGAGTTTTGCCAGTTCCACCAATAAAAATATTTCCGACACAAATAATTGGAACATTAAATCTGTGTTCCGTTATTACTTTTGATTTCAAAATATTAAATAAAAACGTTATTAATGAAAGCGGAAGTAAAAAAATAGATAAAAAATTAATATTTTCCCAAAATTTAGGTTTTTTAAAATTCATTTACTTAGTTCCAAAACTTCTTTTGTTGTTAAACTTAATATTTTTTCACCATAATTATTAAGATCTTCAATATTTTTTTTTCTTGAATAATTATTTTTATCAAAATCTTTAAATAAATTTTCTGATAATTCAATTTCATTTCTTACTTCATAAGCAATTTCCTTTTTATTTAAATAATTATATATTTCTTTGAAGTTTGAAACGTATGGACCGTGATAAATTTTGCATCCACATTTAGCAGGTTCAATTGGATTCTGACCACCTACCTTAATTAATTTTTTTGAAAATGATTTACCCATAAAAATACTTTTACAATTATAAAAATATTTAGTCATTTCCCCTATAGAATTTATTATTAAGACCTCAGACTTTTCTGATATATCATCGTATTTATTAATTATCTGACCTCTCAAATTAAATTTATTACAAATTTTATAAACTTCCTTTGATCTAATTACATGGCGTGGAATTATAATCGTTAATAAATTGTTTTTTTTATTTTTTAACAAAGCATGGACTTTTAAAATTATTTCTTCTTCTCCTTTGTGAGTACTCGCTGCACACCAGATAAAGTGATTATTAAAAATAGAATTTAATTCATGTTTATTATCTTTATTAATTAGTGAACCACAAAATTTTAAGTTTCCAATAAACTTTACATTTTTGGCTCCTAAAGCTTTTAAGTTTTTTTCAGACTCACCACTAGATGCCAGACATAAATCATATAAACTAAATATCTTTTTTGATAAATTAGGAAACATTTTCCAACGTGTGAATGATTTCATTGTAATTCTTCCATTAAGTAACATTAAAGGTATATTTCTTTTAGATATTTCCAATAAATAATTTGGCCAAACTTCAGAGTCAACAAATATAATTATTTCTGGTTTCCAATAATCTAAAAATTTTTTAACTAAAAATTGAATATCAAGAGGAAAAAAACGGTGTTGAAAATTATTTTGATCTAAACCTTCTTTAGTTATTATTTGACTTGAGGTAAAGGTAGTGGTTGTTAATAAAATAAAAATTTTTTTATCATTTTTAATTATATCTTTGATTAATGGTAAAACACTATTTGTTTCACCTATACTTGCAGCATGTATCCAAACTACTCTTTTATTTTTAGGAAAAAAACTTTCTTGAATTGATATTTTCTCTTTAAATCTTATCTTATCTTCTTTGTTAGTAAATCTTCTTAAATAAGTAATTATTACGAAAACTGGAAATAAAAAAAAAGTTAAAATTCTGTAAAAGAAAACCATAATTTTTATTTCAATTGTTTCTCATACAATAATTTATAATAATCACAATTCTTAATAAGTTCTGAGTGATTTCCCGAGTCTATAAGCTTTCCCTTTTGAATAACAAAAATTTTGTCAGCGTTATGAATAGTTGACAGTCGGTGTGCGATAACTAAAGTAGTCTTATTTTTAGTCAAGTTTTTAATCGCGGTTTGAACAATATCTTCAGACTCTGCATCTAAAGATGACGTTGCCTCATCTAACAAAATTATAGGAGATTTCTTTAAAATTGCCCTTGCTATTGAAAGCCTTTGCTTTTGGCCTCCTGAGAGTCTCAGACCATTTTCTCCAACTAAGGTTTCGTATTTTTTTGGTAAATTATTAATAAACTCATCTGCCGCTGCAAATTTGCATGAGTCAAAAAATTCTTTCTCAGAGGCTTCGGAATTAGCGTAAAGAATATTTTCTTTAACAGAGCTATCAAAAAGAATAACATCTTGGCTTACGAGAGATATAGATTTTCTCAATGAGTTTAAATTTACTGACCTAGTATTTTGGTCGTCTATTAAAATATCACCATTTTGAGGATCATAAAATCTTGGTAATAAATTTATAATCGTGCTTTTTCCAGCTCCACTATGACCAACAAACGCAGCCATTGTTCCACCTTCAATTTTTAAATTTATATCACTTATTGCCTTATCATCTGAATTTTCATATTTAAAACTAACATTAACAAACTTAATATTACCTTTAGATGCATCCAAATCAGGAAGATTTTTATTATTATAAATCTGAATAGGTTCATCAATAACATCATAAATTCTTTTAGCTCCGGCAGCTCCAGCAAAAACAACCATATTTAAAGTTGCTAGGGATCTTATAGGCTGATAGGCAAGCATCATTGCTGCTAAAAAAGAAAAAAATTGATTTACTTGTAATTCTCCAGATGAAATTAGTGACCCTGAAAAATAAATAAATCCGGCTATCATAAAACCAGTTAATATTTCCATTAGAGGTGTAGCTCTAATAATAATGGATGATATCTTTGCTGCCTTATTAACCATTTGATCTATTATTGCTTTCGATCTTTTAAACTCAAAATCCTCTTTTTGATATATTCGAATTATTTTAGACGCTCTTAAAATTTCAGATAGGTAAGAAGTAAGTCTTCCAGAAATTTCCCCAGCTTCAGCAACAGCTTTGCCCATTCTTTTACCAAGCGTTTTAGCCAAACCAGCTGCTAAGGGCATCATTATCAATGCAAAAAACGTTAACTTCCAATTTTGATATAGCATCACACCAACCAATGCTAAAAGCGTCATGGAGTCTTTCATTGCATTAAGAATTCCAGTACTTACCAAAGAATTAACTTGCCCAGCATCAAACTCAATATTAGAGATATATTTTCCTGAGTGTTTTTTTTCTATCGAGGCGATATCAGTTCTTAAAATATAACGAGCAACTTTATTTTGAAGTTCTCCTGAAATTTGTTGACCAGTTTTAATTAAAAGAAGTCTAGCAGAATAAAGACATATTCCCTTCGAAGAAAAAGCTATAATAATAGCCAGAGGTATAACCCATGCGTAAGTTTGATTATTTTCAATAAATATTTTTTTTACTGCTGGATCAAGTAACCAAGCTATTGCTGAAGTACTCGCAGAAACTATTAGTGAAAGAAACAATGATAAAAATATTCTGTCTAAATATCTATTTACATGGTCTCTATACAATCTTCTTAATATTTTTTTTAATTCATCAAATTTCATTTTAAAAGGAGAAAGTTAAAAAAGTTAAAAATAAATAAAATCCAGAAAAATTATTTACTTTAAAAGCATTAAGACAGGTTTTGTGATTATTTTTATTAAAGATAAGAATTTGATAAATTAAAGAAATTAAAAATGCTGAAAATGGAATTAAAAAATAAATTGAATTCAAATTTTTATAAAAGAATAAAAAAAGAATTATTAAGCTAATCAAATAACATATAAAAACAAATTTTTTTAACATGGATTTAAATTTAATTGATGTTGATTTTACTCCTATTATTTCATCGTCCACAATGTCTTGAGTTCCATAAATTGTGTCATATCCCAATGTCCAAAATATGGCCGCCAAATAAACTACAAATATATCTAGGACTAAATAATTACTGATTGCAGTCCAAGCCATTATTATTCCCCAATTAAAGGTCAAACCTAAAAAAAGTTGAGGCCAGTATGTTATCCTTTTCATAAACGGGTAAGAAAAAGCAAGAGACATTGAAGCTAAACCAAGAACAATAGTTAAAATGTTAAACTGGATTAAAATAAAAAATGCTAAACCACAAAGTCCAAATACATATAAAAAAGCTTTTTTGACAGAAATTAAATTAGCTGCAAGAGGTCGATTTTTAGTTCTCTTAACTTTTTTATCTAATCTCCTATCTACTATATCATTTACAATACATCCTGCACTTCTCATTAATACTGAACCAAAAAAAAATAAAACAAGGTAATATAAAAAAAGATCTATATCTTTGTTAAACGAATAAGCATAAGCCAATCCCCAGCTACATGGCCAAAACAATAGCAAATAACCAATCGGTTTATTTAATCTTGTTATATTAATGAATATTTTTAAATCTTTCATTTAAATATGACTTGTAAATATCAAACGTAAAATACATAATCAATTCGATTCGTTATGGATATTGATTACACAGTAGCAGCTTTGATGTTCCCAGCAATTCCTTTAATGATGACGATGTATAGCAATCGATTTCATACATTAAGTGCTCTAATAAGGAAAATACACGATCAATACACTTTTGAAAAAAAAGTTCCTCCAGAGTGGGAGAATCAACTTCATGTTCTAAACAAAAGAACAAACTATTTGAAATATGTTATGGGCTTCGCATCTTTTGGTTTTCTTTTTAATATGCTAACAGTTTTAT
>MDTB01108568.1_pt1 | contig 12905 bp, 13 predicted proteins | sample 811161 | NCBI WGS metagenome assembly MDTB01 (sample SAMN05326650, study PRJNA326480) | marine metagenome | isolation source: seawater | place: Mediterranean Sea | collected 2009 | reverse complement strand
TTTAAAATCCCTCGAAGGCAACTTCGTGCCGGTTCAAGTCCGGCTCTGGGCACCAATTAAAAATTCTAATTTAATCAATGAAAACTATTAACTTAAATTCAATTAGAGATGAAAAGGGTGAGCTATGTGCTATAGAGGCTGGGAGGTCAATCCCATTTGATATAAAAAGAGTTTATTACATATTTGGGAATACAAATAATCTTCCAAGAGGCTTTCATGCGCACAAAAAATTAAATCAAGCTGCTTTCTGTATATCTGGAAGCTGTCATATAAATTTTGATGATCTAAAAGAACAGAAAAAAGTATTTTTAGATTCTCCCAATAAAATTGTTTTAATTCCGCCACTCGTTTGGCACGAAATGCATAACTTCTCTTCAGACTGTATCCTAGTTGTTCTTGCTAATGATATTTATGACGAAGATGACTATATAAGAGACTTTGAAGAGTTTAAATTATTTATAAAAAATCAAAATGATTAAGTTTTTAGATTTACAGAAAATTAATTTATCCTATAAAAAAGAGCTAATTAAGGAGACAGAAAAAATAATCGATTCTGGTTGGTTTATTTTGGGTGAAGAAGTGAGATTTTTTGAAAATGAATTTTCTAAATTTAGCAAGGTTTCAAATTGTGTTGGTGTTAATAGCGGTTTAGATGCACTCATTTTGACTTTAAAAGCTTGGAAGCAACTTGGTAAAATTAAATCAGGTGATGAAGTAATAGTCCCTGCCAATACCTACATTGCCTCAATTTTAGCAATTACCGAAAATGATTTAATTCCAGTATTAGTTGAACCCGATAAAAATACTTTTAATTTGTCTTCAAAGAATTTATCAAAATTCATAACTAAAAAAACTAAAGCAATTCTTCCAGTTCATCTTTATGGGCAACTTGCTGATGTTGTTGGTATTAGCAAAATAGCTAAAGAAAAAAATCTTCTTATTCTTGAGGATGCTGCGCAAGCTCATGGAGCTTCTTTAGATGGATGTTTTGCTGGAGGATTTGGAGATGCAGCAGGATTTAGTTTTTATCCAGGAAAAAATCTTGGGGCTTTGGGTGATGCGGGTGCAATACTTACAAATGATGACGAGCTAGCAGAGGTTGTTAAAGCTTTAAGAAATTATGGATCTGAAATAAAGTATAAGAATATTTACAAAGGACTTAATTCTAGACTTGATCCAATTCAAGCTGCGTTCCTTAGAAAAAAACTAAGAAATTTAAGCAAAGATAATAAGCATAGGCAACTTCTTGCGAATACCTACTCAGAAAATATAAATAATCCAATAATAAAGCTTCCATCAATGCCAAAAATAGAAGAATCTCATGTTTGGCATCTTTTTGTTGTAAGAACGAAAGAAAGGGAAAGGTTTATGAAGTTCTTAAAATCAAAGAATATCGAAACAATGATTCATTATCCCATACCGCCACATAAGCAAATGGCTTATTCTGATCTAAATAAACTAAGCTTTCCCTCAACTGAAAAGATTCATGATGAAGTAGTCAGCTTACCAATTGGCCCCCATCTTGACACAGAAGATATTCAGTATGTTGCAGAACAAATAAATCTTTTTACTTAGGCTCTATAGTCCATTGGAGTAGACAATCTTGCAAATATTTAAGCTACAGAACTCAAACCAAGTAACTATACTTTTTGTCTTAAAGGCAATATTTGGTTTATTGGTTTTTGTTGCTATCAAAAACATTTTGCCAAATGATTTCGTTGCTGCATCCGATATTGTTGCTTATGCAGAATGTTCTCAGAGAGGCACCAGCATTCTTTACACTTATCTTCTTTGTCATTTTGGAATTGCTCAGGTGCAAGATATATATAATCCTCTTTTTGTAATCTCAGCAATTATAATTAGTTCAGCATTGGCATGTGGATACTTCCTATTACTCGAAAAAAATATTACAGATAAAGGGAAAATCCTTTTCTTGATAATGTTGATCTTCCATCCATACCTTGCTATTTATTCCTCAAGGTTTTTTTCAGACTTATTTGGATCTATAGGGATATTTCTTTGCTTTTACTATATATATAGAAATAAAAATATTGATTTCTTTTTCTTGATTTGTTCTTTTATGCTTATGCATTTGAGATCTCAACTTATACCAGTTTTTTTGGGGCTAGCATTTTTTTTAATACTGAGAAATATTCTGGAAAGAAAGTTCAATTTTTTTAATATTCTATTATTTACATCATCTTTCTTTTCATTAATTTTTTATTCGGGGTATGTAAATCAGTTTACTTCGATAGATTATCCATTATTCTGGAATATTCTTAGTTTGATGTCTCTAAGAGAAAAATTTGCACTTCAAGGATATCCGGAAATTTTTCTTTATTTAGATACCTTTAAGATTATTCAACTTATTGCCATGGCATTTTTACTTTTCTTTCATTGTTTTGGAATATATGGGATTTTTAGGTTTTCCAAGAAATACAATCCTTTAATTCTAGTTCTTGGCCTATATTCAATTTCTAGCCTATTTGGTGTATCTCATATGAGGTATCTACTGCCTATAATACCAATTATCATATTTGGATTCCTACATATCTTTTATAAAAGAGAATATTCAAAGATTTAAAGTATTTATTTCTTTGATATATATGTCTTTGATTTTGCAATTTTGTTAAGAGTGTCATCTATTTTTTTAAACTTATCTAAAACAAAGATAATAAATAAAAATGTAAGAACTCCAAAAATATATACCACAAGATCCATAGTTTTTTCGAGACCTAGTGAGCCAGATATAGATGCTATTAATTTTGTATTGTATGAAAATATTGCACCAAAAAAACTACCAACCAAAAGTAACAACTTTGCGTAATTGCTATGGAATGGCCTAAATATAAAATAAATGAAAGTGATCAAAAAGAATAAAGCTAGTAAAATTTTTAGCGACATTATAAGTTTAGTATATATAGTGTTTAACAAAAAGCTAAGATTACTTTCTATTGAAGATCATAAAAATTATATCTTCAAAAATAACAAGGGCATTAAAAATAGATTGACCTTTTGACTTTGAATAGGGTGTATAAGATATTTGAACTGGAAACTCTTTGTATGAGATATTTTTCTTAGCAACTTCAAATAAAATCTCGCTTTCAAATGCATAGCGATAGTTGTCAATTCTGATTTTTTTTATTGCATCAATCTTATAAGCTTTGAGACCATTGTGAGTATCTGTAATTTGCAGATCCAAAAATCTTTTTGTCATGAAGATTGCAAGTCTCAGAATTCTTTCTTTAAAAAAGGGTATTTTTGTTTCAGATGTAAGAAAACGACTCCCAAATATTATTTCCTCATCGCAAGTTATTATCTCCCTCGCAAGATTATAGGCATCAATAGGTCTATGTTGACCATCGGCATCAAATGTAATTACAGCTTTTGCTTCCTCCTTCTTTTTTATAAATTTAAAACCAGTATCAATAGCTGCACCTTGCCCTAAATTGATGGGATGATTTATACACAATACATCAAGAGAAGTTAAAATATTTTCTGAATCATCACTCGAACAATCATTTACTGCAATAATTGAATCAAAGTATTGTTTCAATCCCTCAATAGTATCTTTAAGAACTTTGCTTTCGTTGTATACAGGCAGCAATACGCAAATCTCTTTTCCAAACCTCGATGACATATTTAAAATCCTTTTTTCTTAATTTAAGGCAATGATTATAGCTAGGATGCTATATAATCCACAATTAAGATTTTTAGTTTAAAATTTGATTATGAATATTGAGCGGCCTAAAGATGAAGACCAGCTTGGTTTAACAAGTCTATTTAATGTTATCTGGAAAGGAAAAATATTAATACTTTTGTTTATATTTGTCTTTTTGGCCTCTGCAGCAGCAATTTCATTATTATTACCAAATAAATACACCTCTTCGTCTTTATTGATGCTAGTCGATAATCAGGAAGAAAAATCGATAGCATCTAGCTTTGGTGCCCTAGGTGGAATTGCTTCTATGGCAGGAGTTGATGTTGGCGCTGGTAAGGTTGAAAAAGTTGACGAGCTTCTAGCAAGGCTGAATTCAAGAGACTTCCTCGAACATCTTTTAACTTTTGAAATGGTTAAAGAAAATCTTACTGCAGCAAATGACTATGACTCAATTAACAAAAAAACCTTATTTAACAAAAAAATTTATGATGATAGTTCTGGTAAATGGATTGGAAAGTCAAATAAATTTAAACAAGCTATTCCCTCAACCCTAGAATCTCAAAAATATTTCAATAATCATGTATCAATTACATTTAATAAACTTAATAGTCTCATTGAGATCTCCGTAGAGCATTATTCACCTGATTTTTCCTATAATTTCTTAAATCTAATAATTAATGAGGCAAATAATATTTCTAAAGAAATAGATGTGAGTCATTATGAAAAATCTATTGCATATTTAGAAGAGCTACTTTCTGTAACTAGCAACCAAGATCTTAGATCCAGCATTAATCAGTTAATGTTTTCTGAGATCAGAAAACTGATGCTTGCTAATATTGATGATTTCTATTTATTAAAGCCAATTGATAAAGCTTTTAAGCCTGAGAGAAGGTCTAGCCCAAAGAGAACTCAGTTTTCTATAATTGGTGGCCTCTTGGGGATGATGCTCTCTATTTTTATTTTACTTTTAAGATTTTTCATAAGAAATAGGTACTAGAAAAACATAAATGAATCTCGAAAATACTAAAATAGCAGTATTAGGCTTAGGTTATGTTGGCCTTCCTTTAGCAGTTGAGTTTGGAAAGAAATATCAAGTCTGGGGTTTCGATATTTCCCATGAAAGAATTAGAGAACTTAAACAAGGAGATGACAAAACTAAAGAGGTGGGAATTGATGAACTTAAACAAAGCAAATTCTTGTCTTTCACGGCTAATATTGATGAAATAAAGACTGCTCAAGTTTTTATAGTAACTGTCCCAACGCCAATAGATAAAAAAAATAAACCAGATCTAAGCCCACTAATTTCGGCATCAAAAGCTGTGGGAGGAATTCTAAAAAAAGATGATGTTGTTATCTATGAGTCAACGGTTTATCCGGGTACAACTGAAGAAATTTGTATACCTATTCTAGAAAATTCTTCAAAGCTAGAGATCAATAAAGATTTTTATGTTGGATATAGTCCCGAGAGAATAAATCCAGGCGACAAAAATCATAAAATTACAGATATTCTAAAAGTTACTTCTGGCTCAAATAAAGCCTCTTCTGATTTCATTGATCAACTATATGCATCAATAATCCCTGCAGGTACCTTTAAGGCAACCTCCATAAGAGTGGCAGAGGCAGCTAAAGTTATAGAAAATACTCAGCGTGATCTAAATATTGCCCTTATAAATGAGTTGAGCCATATATTCAATAAGCTTGATATTGATACGTATGAAGTGCTTGAAGCAGCTGAAACGAAATGGAACTTTTTGCCTTTTAAGCCTGGTCTCGTAGGAGGGCATTGCATAGGAGTTGATCCATACTATCTTACCTTCAAAGCTCAAGAAATGGGATATGAGCCAAGAGTAATTCTTGCTGGTCGACAAATAAATGATGAAATGGCTGAGTATGTAAGCAAAAATCTTATTGACATGATTCTGTCAAAAAATCATATATTAGAAAAATCAAAAGTTTTAATAATGGGGTTTACATTTAAAGAGGATTGTCCAGATACAAGGAACACGAAAATATTTGATCTGTATAACTTCATTGAATCTTCAGGCTTAAAATGCGATATATATGATCCAGTTGCAGATTGTGAAGAAGTATATAAGAACTACAAAATAAGATTAATAGAAAATATTTCCAAAAATAAATATGAGGCAATATTAATTGCTGTTCCTCACAAAGAATTCATAAAAATGAGAATCAAAGATATAAAAATGCTCCTCAAGCCAAATGGAGTAATCTATGATTTAAAGTCTATATTTGATAGAAAAGATTCTAATTTAAGGTTATAAAATGAAAAAGAAGTTAGTTGTTACAGGAGGTTATGGGTTTATAGGGTCTTGTCTTATAAGGCACATATTAAATAATACAGACTTCGAAATCTTAAATATTGATAATCTCACTTATGCCGCAAATAAAAGTTCGTTAGAAGATTTAGAAAATAATAGTAAATATTCTTTTGAAAAAATTGATATCAGTGACCCAAGAGGTATTGACAAAGTCTTCAAAAGATTCGACCCAGATGCGATTATGCATCTGGCAGCTGAAAGTCATGTTGATAATTCAATAAACAGCTCAAAAATATTTATTGATACAAATATAATTGGTACTTACAACCTTTTAGAGGCCGCTAGAAAACTCAACAAGGATAGTTTTATATTTCATCATATATCAACGGATGAGGTTTATGGAGATTTATTACCATCAGATGATCCATTTTCAGAGGAAAATCGATATGTCCCTAGTTCACCATATTCTGCTTCAAAAGCATCTTCAGATCATTTGGTAAGGGCATGGTATAGAACTTATGGGTTACCAGTCCTCATAACAAATTGTTCAAATAATTTTGGACCTTATCAAAATAGAGAAAAATTAATACCCACAGTAATATTAAATGCTATTAAGGGAATGAATATACCAATCTATGGAGATGGCAAACAAATTAGAGATTGGCTTTATGTTGAAGATCATTGCGAAGCTCTTCTTAAAGTAATTACCGAAGGAGATATCGGTGAAACTTATAATATAGGCGGCAATAATGAAGTTACAAACTTAGAACTCATTGAATTAATTTGTAATATGCTCGAAAATATATGTCCAAATATGAAACATAAGAGTATTTCAAAGTTTTCTGACCTCATAGAATTTGTTGATGATCGCCCTGGGCATGATCAAAGGTATGCTATAGACTCAAGTAAAATAAAAGAAAGTCTTGGCTGGGAGCCAAAACATAGCTACAAAGATGCAATTGATAAAACTATCAAATGGTACATAAGAACCTATGAAGGAGAGGTTGCAAATTGAAAGGTATAGTATTAGCAGGAGGTTCAGGAACTAGGCTGCATCCAATTACATTAGGTGTTTCAAAACAATTGATACCAATTTATGACAAGCCTATGATTTATTATCCAATTTCAGTCCTAATGCTTGCCGGTATAAAAGATATACTAATCATCTCAACTAAAGATGATATCGGAAGTTATGAGAAACTCCTCGGAAACGGGAAATCATTAGGTGTAAGGTTTACATACGAGGTCCAAGAATCTCCCGAAGGTTTGGGCCAAGCTTTTATAATTGGAGAGAACTTTATTGGAGATGATAAAGTTGCTCTAATTTTGGGAGATAATATATTTTTTGGACAAGGTTTTTCCGATATCTTAAAAAAGGGAAAAGATAATTCTGGAGCTACAATATTTTCATATCAGGTATCAGATCCTGAAAGATTTGGAGTTGTTGAGCTTGATAAAAATAGCTCACCAATTTCCATCGAAGAAAAACCATGTAATCCAAAATCAAATCTGGCAGTCACGGGTCTTTATTTTTATGATAATGATGTCATAAGAATTGCAAAAGAAATAAAGAAGTCACCAAGAGGAGAATATGAGATCTCTTCTATTAATGAAAGCTATCTAAAAAAACAAAAATTAAATGTTCAAGTCCTAGGAAGAGGATTTGCATGGCTCGATACGGGAACAAATGAAAGCCTTCTTAGCGCCTCACATTTTGTTGAAACAATTCAGTCAAGACAGGGCTATATGATAGCTTGTTTAGAAGAAATAGCTTTTTCAAATGGCTGGATAACAAAAGAAGAATTATTGAAGTTAGGCATGAATCTAGAAAAAGTTAATTATGGCAGGTACTTAATAAAACTCTACAATGATTCAAAAGATTGATGAAAAGTATAGATATCGCATTTTATGCTGATTTTGGCAAAAGCTATGGAAAAGGCCTCGAGATTGAAAACATAGCATTGCAATGTAAGAAGAAAGAAATTCTTGGAAAAGTTTTCATAAGACAAAAAACATCTATGAATCATGATATATATGGTCATCAAGAGCATGTACTTATGTTTGGAAACATGTTCTTTAAACTCTTGTCAGGTATTCAAAAGTATATATTCAAAGGTTTTCGGTCCAGATATTGGCAAGAGAAGGTTTTTGACTATTTAGTATCTCTTAAAATCAAGAAAGAGGGGACAAACAAAATATTTTATGGAGTACCAAGGTTAAATAGGTCTTTTAAAAAAGCTAAATCATATGGTTATATAACTGTTCTTCATGCGGCAGAAATGAATGCAAATGAAAATTTGAGGATCGTAGAAGAGACCTATAAAAATGATCGCCCCCCTTCAATTTGGGACAGAGAACTTCTTGATTCATCTATTAACTGCTACCAATATATAGATTTTGTAATTGCTCACTCTGAAAAATCAAAAAAAAGCTATGTAAAAAATGGGTTTACTAAAAATAATGTCTTTTTAACTCCGATGGGCTTTGACGCAGACAAAATTATCCCAAAGAAAAAGTATAGTCAAAGTGGCAAGACAAAATTTCTTTATATTGGAAACATCACAAAGATGAAAGGCATTCATCTCCTTATGGAAGCATGGGAAAACATAGATAATCAAGAAGCAGAACTCCATATGTGTGGAGATATTTATGAAGATCTAGCATCTGAAGTTAAAAACTTTACTGCTAAAAACAGTAATGTTTTCTATCACGGGTATGTTTCACCCTCATGTTGGTTTGAAAAATGTGATGTATTTATATTCCCTTCTCTTTCAGAGGGTTTTAGTAGAGTTGTGATAGAGGCTGCAGCATCAGGAATGACAGCTATTATTTCAGAAGCTGCTACAGATATAAATTTATTTAATAATGGTAACAATGGTTTTATTGTAGACTCTAGCGCAGAAGATATCTCTGAGAAAATATCATCTTTGATAGGAAAATATGATCTAATAGAAAAGATTGGAAGAAAAGCTTCAGAGGATTTTAGTCAATTTTCATGGGAGCATTTTGGAGAAAATACTTCTGAAATACTTTTAAACTTACATACAGACTTCAAAGCTTGATAGACAATGATAGATAATCCTTCAAAATGGGTAATAACTGGAGTGGCTGGATTCATTGGTTCAAATATTCTTGAATTACTCCTTAAAAATGATCAAGAAGTATCAGGATTAGATAACTTTGCTACTGGTCATAAATCTAACCTAATAGAAGTTAAAGATAGAGTTTCTTCAAAACAATGGAATCGATTTAATTTTTTTGAGGCTGACATAGCAGATTATGATATGTGTAAGAAAATCATAAAAGGAAATGATTATGTTCTTCATCAAGCTGCTCTCGGATCAGTGCCACGCTCTATCGAGGATCCAATTTTAACAAACAAATATAATATTAACGGCTTTATAAATGTCATTAATGCCTCAAAGGAAGCAAATGTTAAATCTTTTGTTTATGCCGCTAGTAGCTCCACATATGGAGACAGTGAACAGCTTCCAAAAGTTGAGGAATTTATTGGCAAGCCATTATCACCTTATGCTGTTACAAAATATGTTAATGAGTTATATGCAGATGTTTTTTCAAAATGCTACGGATTGAGAACAATTGGCCTAAGATATTTTAATGTATTTGGCAGAAGACAAGATCCCGATGGTGCTTATGCAGCTGTAATTCCTTTATGGATAAAACAAATTATCAAAGGCAAGGAAGTATTTATTAATGGAAACGGTGAAACGACAAGAGACTTTAGCCATGTCGATAATATTGTTAAAGCCAACATAATTGCAGCTCAATCTGAACTAAAAAATAAAAGTGAGGTATTTAATATAGGGTGTGGTGGGAGAACATCGCTAATTCAGTTATTTAATTACATTAAAAACAGCCTTGAAAAAAATCAAATTAAATATGACAAGGATGTTTTGTTCAGAGATTTTCGCGATGGAGATGTGCTTCATTCTCAAGCATCAATTGAAAAAGCCTCAAACCTTCTTAATTATGAACCAAAAATTGATGTTATTTCTGGGCTTGAAAAAACTATGCCGTGGTATATAAAGAATCTCTAAAATGAGACAAGATTTTACATTTTCTATTCGAGATGATGACATTAACTTTTTTACATCTCCCAGTAAACTTAAAGAAATTTATGAACCAATTTTAGATATCTGTAAGCCCACCCTATGCATCACACCCTTTGCAGGCAATGTTTATAAATTAGTAAGAGATAGAGAAGACGAACTTTTAGGCACTTTAAAAAAGATTAACTTTGTCAAAAATTTACCATCTACCGAGTCTAAAATAATTCATCCTATTCATGAAAACGAGGAGCTGGTAAAGCTGATAAAAGAATGGCTTGATGATGGGAAAGTAGCAATCGCTCTTCATGGTATCACCCATAATCAAACTTCAAAGGGATATGAATGTGAATCAACAAATAATATAGAAATGCTCAAGACTGCAAAAAAATATACTGAAGCCTTATTCAAAACCAAAATTAAATTATTTTCAGCACCAAACAACTCAATAAATAAAAGGTGGAGACGAGAAGTCTCAAACTTGCATATGAACATAATAATTTCTTATGGACCTAAGCCAAATGAGGTAGATTTTCATCCTATAAATGTCTTTAGTTTGTTAAAACTCTATGTACATTTTTTAAGATTTGGTAAGAGGTTTTATTATCCCTATGAGCATGAATATAGTGATCATTCAGAAATTTCTTCATTTCCACATAGTGTTTTTGGTAATTTTAATGAGTGTGTTGATCATATGGATTATTGTAAAAATAAATCTGGGAACTTTGTTTTTGCAACTCACTCATATGCTTTTTGTAAAAACCCTGAAATGACTACAGAACTTCACAGCATTGCAGAGAAAGCAAGATCACTTGGAGCCAAAATGGTTGGGGTTGACGAAGTATTGAAAAGTAGAGCAAATACTCCTTTAGCTGAAGAATATTCATTGGATCCCTTAGAATATTTTTCAATATTTAAAAAATATTTGGAAAGGAAACCAAGTTGAGAATTTTGTATATGATTCCAACACTGGGCAAAGGAGGGGCTGAGGATATAATCATTTCAATGGCAAATAATTTTTGCAAGAAATATGAAGTAACAATCTTTATATTAAGAAGAGAAGAAGATGATAAATATAATATTTCAAGACTATCAAAAAGAGTAAATATTATATCGCTCAGTGAATATTACGATTCAGATAAGCCGCTGTCAGGACTTTTGGCTGCTTATTCAGCAATAAAGATATTTTTTTCTAAAAAGTTTTATGATTTCGATATTATTCACACAAATCTAACTCTTTCATCTCTTCTTGCAACCTGCTACCAAGTTATCTCAATCATTCCTTTTTACTCAAAGCCAAAATATATTGAAACATTTCATACAAATTTTCATCTTATAGATTGGAAAAGGCTAGCTATTTTTATTATTGGCTGGAATTTAAGACACAGACTTGTTTATGAAATCAGCAAAAATGAGATCAAAAATCTTAATAAAGTAATTCTTAATAGAAAAAAGATTATTTTTATTCCCTTCTCAGCAGATGCACATAAGCAAGATGCTAGTTATAAAATAAAAATTCATAAAAGATATAAATATTCATTGATGACGGTCTCGAGAATGAGACTTTTTGAGAAAAAAATTTCCACCATGATCGATACTCTTAATATCCTTATTAATAAATTTAATGCATCTTTTGAGCTCATACTTGCTGGTGATGGCAAAGATATGAAAAAAATCAAAGATAAAGTATCTAAACTAGGCCTTTCAGATAATGTAAAATTTTTGGGGTATGTCGATAACCCAGCAGAAGTTATTGATGAATGCGATTTTTATATGTGTGCTATGGTTGGAGATGATCCTGGGATTTCAGGCATTCAAGCCTGCCAAAGAAAAAAACCATTGATAGGAATCCAGACTCTAAGTGGTTTTACAAGCTCACCAATTAAGTCTTCAAGCTCAGCTGATGAAATTGCAAAAATGATTTTTAGACTAAGCGAAAACGAAAATAATTATCAGAAGTATGCAAAATTATGCAAAAATCATGCTGAAAAAGAATTTTCAGTCTCAAAGATGATTAATTCATACACACTATTATATAAAGAGATATTGTGCTGAACATTAACTCATCAGATAAAACAAAAGTTTTTAAAATAATTTTTATTCAATTAATAAGTGCTTCCATTGCATTCATTGCACCAATTGTTATAAATGCAAATTATGGTAACGCTAAATTAGCAGATATTTTATATATATACTCTGGTTTTGTTCTTGTTTATTCACTCGCAAATCTTGGCCTTCCAGAACAAATTCAGGTTTGGAGGTCTAAAGGGGGGGTGTTGCTTGATCTCGGAGGATTCTTTTTAATAGCTTGCTTGATAATATTTTCTATTTCAGCTTTTTTATATTTTTTTAATATAGATTTTTCAATAATCCTACTAATAATATTTTGTTTCTCATATATTTTGTTTGAATCTTTGTGCAGAATACTTAATCAAGATGGCAATATCATTTTCGGCCAAATCCTTCTAAGTCTTTTTCCAATTCTTTTTTGGATAAATGCATACTTAGAGATCATATCAATAGATTCTTCATTAGTTTTATTTTCTTTTATTTTGAGTATGTGCGCATTAAGTTTTATTCTCTTTAAGGGTGAGTTTGCAAAAGGAAAGCAACAAAGAGAAAGTGTTGAAATATCTTTTTTAGGAACTTCAAAGATTTATATTACAAGATCATATGCGGCGCTTTTTGCTGAAATGCCTCTAATCATACTTTTTAATGCTTCTAGTAGTGCAAATGTAGTAATTTATGGAATTATTACAAGAATAATATTGCCAATATCTATGATCGTGCAATCATTTTATTCTGTATTTCTAAGAAAAAAAATTATTGGTCATTACAGCCTCCCAAAAGTTAGCTTTAGATCAGTAATTTTTTTTATAATTGTATTTCTTGCTTTTG
>MDTB01111461.1_pt1 | contig 12907 bp, 12 predicted proteins | sample 811161 | NCBI WGS metagenome assembly MDTB01 (sample SAMN05326650, study PRJNA326480) | marine metagenome | isolation source: seawater | place: Mediterranean Sea | collected 2009 | reverse complement strand
TGTAGATTACATTAGGCCCGATTTATGTTTAGCGGCAGGAATAAGTGGATGTAAAAAAATTTCAGCTATGGCGGAAGCAAAACATATCAAAGTTATTCCCCACAACCCACTTTCGCCAATATCTACAGCTGCTTGCGTTCAACTTGATGCATCAATACCTAATTTTGCATTGCAAGAATATACTGGTGAATCTGAATACCCAAAGAATGAGCTACTAATCAAACCTTTGAAACTTGAAAAAGGGTACCTTATTGTGCCTGAAGAACCGGGTCTAGGAATTGAATTAAATGAAAAAAGTATAAGCAAAATTAGCGAATCTCCAAAAATTCTTGATACTCCTATTGGTTATGACGGATCGGTAAAAGATAGATAGTTAAAATATAGAAAAAAGTAATATTAAAAGTCCCAGAGCAATATTATATGCACCAAATATTCTTAATTGAATAAAAGTAGATAAGAAAATCATTACTTTAATACCAATATAAGATGCCAAGAAGGATAGAGTGAATCCTACTAACAAATAAAATGCATCTAATTGAGAAGCTCCATTTAAGAAAAGAATGAAAATTTCATAAAAACTCGATATTAATATTAGAGGTATACTCATTAAAAAAGATACGATAATTGACCTTTTTAGACTAAGCCCCAAGAAAACTGATATCCCTATTACTATTCCAGACCGTGACACGCCGGGTAATGCTGCTAAGGATTGAAATAGAGAAGCAATTATTATTATTTTTAAAAAGCTTAAATTTAATTTTTTTAAGAAATGCATACAAATTATTATTCCTGAAAAAATAAATGAAAACCCCATTATAGAAAGTTCTCTAGATTCGTTATTTAAAAAATCTCTAAAAAATAAACCTACAACACCTATTGGTATAAATGATAAAGCGATTATTTTTTTATTTTTATTTATTTCAAAATCATTTTCTACTGATCCAGAATAATTAAATTTAAAAAATATTAAAATTGCCAATAATGATGCAAGGTGAACCACAATATCAAAAGTAATATTAGGCTTACTTAAGTCTAAAATACTTGAAAAAAGCTCTACATGCCCACTACTACTTATAGGTAAAAATTCTGTTAAGCCTTGAATAAATCCTAAAAATGCAGAAGAAATTAATTCCAAAAAAAAATCCTTTTACTTAATTTATATATATATCTTAGATTAAATGGATGATAAAATACCAATTTATTGAAAGCAAAAGGAGTAATTTATGCCAAAAATAACAAAAATTGAAACTATAAGAAATTCTAAATATTCAAAAATTTTATGGGTTGTTGTGCATGATGAATCAGGCGAATTTGGGATTGGTGAAACATCTTGGGGTCCGGATACAGTTGAAACTTTTATTTTAAAAGAAATTGCTCCATCTATAATTGGCAAAAGCCCAATGGAATTAAGTAAAAGATGGGATGATATATGCAAGCTTGGTATAACCGTTAGGCCAAGCGGTGCTGAAGTAAGATCACTTTCAGCTGTAGATATGGCCCTGCATGATCTGGTTGGGAAATTAACTGAACAGCCTTTATATCAAATGTTAGGTGGGCTATTTAGGGAAAAAATAAAAATTTATAATACATGTGCTGGCTATTCATATGGAGTTAACAGAAAAGAGACTTATAGGAATATCCCGGGAGACGTAGACCATATGCCTGATCAAAAATATGAAGACCAGCAGGCTTTTATGTCAGATGCTGGCGAATTAGCAAAAAGCCTCTTAGATGAAGGTGTATCAGCAATGAAAATATGGCCATTTGATCAATTTGCAGGTAAAACTAACGGAGAATTTATATCTTCTCAGGATATAGATAAAGGGGTTGAGCCATTCCAAAAGATTAGAGATGCTGTAGGAAGAAAAATGGATATAATGGTTGAACTTCATTCAATGTGGAATCTACCATCAGCCAAAAGAATTGCAAAAGCATTGGAGCCTATAGAGCCATTATGGTACGAGGATCCAATACCAATGGATAACTTAGATGCTCTTGCTGATTTTAGAAAATTTACTCATATACCAGTCACTGCAAGTGAAACTATGTCTTTGAGGTGGAGTTTTAGAGAACTTTTTGAAAAGAAAGCTGTAGATATATGTATGTTTGATATATGTTGGGTTGGGGGTATTTCAGAAGCAAATAAAATATCTGCAATGGCCGCAGCAAACCACTTACCTGTTGCACCTCATGATTGCGTAGGACCTATAACGCTTATAAATGGGATCCATTTAAGCCTCAGCGCTCCAAACGCTATGATCCAAGAAACAGTTCGAGCTTTTAACAATACATGGTATAGAGACATTATTGAAACTATGCCAAAAATAGAAAATGGATATGTTTATCCTATGAAAGGTTTTGGAATAGGAACAAAATTTAAAGATGAATTTCTAAGTGATCAAGAAACTATAATAAATTCAACTGAATAATGTCAAAATATAAAAGTAGTGATTTAAAGGGGGCAGTATTAACTGTTAAGGGCCCTATTGATCCATTACAATTAGGTAAAACAATTTGCCATGAACATCTATTCATAGATTTCAGACTTGTTTATAAGGACCCTCCTCTAAAAAAAGATATAGAAAAAACATCTGAAAAAGTTCAACTAAATAATCTTGGATGGATAAGAAATTTTTGGAATAGCAATAAAGACAATTTATTGCTTGATAATTATGATACTGCTTTAGAAGAATTAAAGGATTTTAAAAAATATGGAAAGAGCATAGTTGAGTTAACATCTATGGGTTCTATAAGACTAAACAATCATGAAAAACTAATTAGGTCATTAAGTGATGCAACGAACATAAATATAATAATTGGGTCTGGTTTTTATGTTGATAACTCTTTACCTAATTTTTTTAAAAAAAACGATGAATATTATCTTTCTAAATTAATAATTAATGATTTTTTTAATCCAGAAAATAATATTTCTTCTGGAGTGATTGGTGAAGTAGGTTGCAGTTTTCCATTAACTCAAAATGAGAAAAAAAGCTTAAAAGCATCTGCAATTGCTCAAGAAAAAACTGGAGCCAGTATAATAATTCACCCAGGAAGAAATGAGGATTCACCATTTGAAATAATAGAATTTCTAAAAAAAGAAAATGCTAATATAAATAGGGTTGTTATAGGTCATATAGAAAGGACAATTTATTCAGTTGATAAGTTAAATAAATTAGCTTCTGAAAACGTTTTTATGAATTTTGATCAATTAGGAATAGAATCATCTTATTATCCTCTTAATAATAAAAGTTATATGCCTAATGATTATCAAAAAATTAAATTTATAAAGCATTTAATCGAAAATGGATACTCAAAAAAAATTTTATTGGGACATGATATTTATTCTAAACATAGGCTAAAAAAATATGGGGGACATGGGTATTCATATATATTAGAAATGATTATTTTGAGAATGATTACAATGGGAATATCACAAAAAGATGTAAATAAAATGATAATTGAAAATCCTAAAAAAATTTTAACGTTAGTATGAAACTAAAAATATTTACAATTTTTTTAGTTATGATATTTTTATCTTGTTCATCTGTGTCAGAAAAAATAAATAATGACCTTTCTATTATTGTAATATCATCAGACCATTCTGTAGGAGAAAATATTTTAAATTTTGCTATTTTAGATCAAGACGGAAATCAAATTACAAATGAATTAAAAAAAATAGTAATTAAAAATATAGATTCAAATAAAGAAAAATCTATAAATTCAACTTATCAAATATGGTTTGAAGGAAAAGGTGCTTATAAGTCCAATTTATACTTTGAAGAATCAGGATTTCATGAACTAATAATTTATTTTGATAATTATGAATCAAAAGCAATTTTTAATGTTAATAAAAAATCTTCAACTCCTGAAATTGGGCAAAGACCTCCAAGCATAAAAACTTTATTCACAAATTCAAAGAGTGAATTATATAAAATTACCTCAGACCCAAATCCTGATTCAGATTTTTATAATCTTTCTTATGAAGATTCAATAAAAAACTTAAAGCCAACAGTTATTTTATTTTCAACGCCTGCTTTATGTGTATCAGGTACTTGTGGACCTATTTTAAATAACTTAAAAAAGGTAAAAATTAATTATGATAAATACAACTATATTCATATTGAAGTCTATAAAAATTTTATAGGAAAAACTCTTAGGGACCTGGATTCATTAGAGGTGACGGAGCCAGTAATAAAATGGGGGCTCCCAACAGAACCTTGGATTTTCTTTTTAGATGATAATGGTATTTTAAGAAGTAAATTTGAAGGTTATATGACAGAAAATGAAATGATTTCAGAACTCAATCTTTTAAGATAATATCAATTTCATTAATTAATTTTTGCCCCTCTTGAATATAAAGGGGGATTTTCGGTTGTTTGCTTATTTCAATTGCTTCTAATGCCTGTTTCCTTGCCTCATCAATATTACCTTCTTCAATCAAAATATTTGAAATTAATAATAAATATTTAGGATCTTTATAACTTAAAGGGTTCTTGTAAATAATTTCCTTAGCTTCTAAATAGTCACCTTTTAAATAATAATGCTCAGCTACCAAGTCATAATCTTCCACTAAGTATTTATTTGAATAATCAAAGAAAATTTTAGCTTCATTAGTTTTCTTAAGCTCTAAATAACAATTACTTAATAATAAATTAAGTCTATTAATTGGGGTCTTATCTATCTTTTCAAATAAATCAATAAAATCTTCACATTTATTCTGATAATTCAATAGGACACCTTTAAAATAGACCGCTTCATATAAATCTGGTTTTAATGAAAGGGCTTCATCTAAATATTTAGATGCATCATCAAAATTATTTTTTAAAATTGATACCTCAGCTAAACCCAACCACCCTCTAGCAAAATTAGGCTCAATTTCTACAACCTTTTTAAACCTTGATTCAGCATAACTAAGATTTTTCGTTTCAAGAGATCTGTGTGCCCTTACATAATGTATTACGCTGTCAGTGTCATCGGTTAATACTTTTGAATCAATTATGTCATCAAGTGGCTGATCGTCAATTTCCTGAATGCCATTACTGGAGCAAGAAATTAAAATTAATATAAATGTAAATATTACTAATTTCATTTTAATTTAATAAAAGTAACAGTTCTAATTCTAATTCTTTTTCAAAATTCATTGTTTTGCATTTTAAATCAAACCCTAATAACGAATTATGAATATTTTTTAATCTTTTCATAGATATTTTTTTTGAAGTATTCATTAATTTATTAAAATAAAAAGTACTTGATATTCCTGTTATTTTTGAAATTTCTGAATTACTTTTATTTTCATTTAATAGATATTTTATTAATAAAATTTTATGCATTTCAATAGCTATCATACTAGTAATTTCAGTAACAGTTACGCCAGAATATAAAAGATTATTAATTGATAAAGATAGATCTTTTTGATTATTGGAAAAAAATGCATCCAATAAATCAAAAATTTTATAATTTTTTGTAATTGATATTATTTTATTAAAATCACTTTCATTAACTTCATTACCTTTAGAAAAGTTGGCTAATTTTAATAATTCATTTTCTATTAAAATATAATCTTTATTTGAATCATAAATAAATACTGATTTTTGGCTTTTAGACAAACTCAAACCATATTCTTTTTCTTTTGTAGATACCCAATTATTTACTTTTTCAAACGACCCTCTACCAGTAGGCAGGTTAAATTCTTTTTTAATGAAATTAACACCTTTAAAGATGTTTTTTCTCATTAATGAATTCAAATCTTTCTCATTTTCTATTTTTTCAACAATATAAATAATATTAGTTGATTGGTTGGATTCGACATTACCAAAAAATCCTTCCCATGTACCATCTTTTTCCTGACTTGAAATTTTAGTTAATAATGAATCAATTACAATAAATTTTTTTTCAGAAAACATTGAGAATGTTGAGATATAATTCCAGATTTCATCTTTTAAAAAAAATTCAGAATTAATTCTTTCAAATTCGAAGTCGCTATTATTTTTTATTTCAGATATATAATTTTCAATAAGGTGAAAATTTGTACCACAAACTAAGTTAATTTCCATAAATATTTAATAAGCTTATATTATATTGATATGTTACATAAACAATTTCAAAAAAATTAAATGAATTTTCTTATTATGGGATTACCCCAAAGCGGTAAAACATCTCTTTATAATTCATTAACTAATTCAACTAGGAATGAAAATAGAGATTTAAAAATAGGTACTGTAAAAGTTCCAGATATTAACTTAGATAAAATCTCTAAATGGTATGATGCTGAAAAAAAGGTTTATGGGGAAATAAATATTACTGACCCTGAATCTAATATGAATTTTGATTCTTCGAGTGATTTTCTTGAAAAGAAATATTTGCAAGAAATTCAAAAGTTTGATGGTGTAATTTTAGTAATAAGATCTTTTAAGGATGAGTCTATTCCACATCCATATGGGGAAGTTAATTTTATTAATGATATAGAACAATTTGTTATTGAATCAAGGCTAATTGATGCCCAAATAATTGAGAAAAGAGTTTCTAATTTATCAAATTTTGATAAATCATTAAATAAGCAAGAAAAAGAAAATATTGAAAAGAAAATTAAAAGACTAAAAGATCTTTCCACAAAGATTGAAAATGGAGAATCTTACAACTCAGAAAAAATATCCGACGAAGAAAGGGATTTAGTTGAAGGCACTTTTTTAATGTCAAAATCACCAATTATAATAATTTTAAATTCAGATGAAGGAGAATCTGCAGATCCTTCAACATTAGAAAATGCAAAATCATTAATAAATCAAGATACTAAAATTTTGCAAATACCTCTTAAATTTGAAGAAGAGTTAATTGGTTTAAGTAAAAAAGAAATTGAAGATTTCAGGAATGAGTTAGACATAGAAAATAATATAGGTCAGTTTTATTCTTCAATATTAGATATCTCTAAAACATTATGCTTTCTTACTGCAGGAAAAAAGGAGTGCAGGTCATGGATATTGAAAAGGGGGTCTTCAGCTGTTGAAGCTGCAGGAAAAATACATAGTGATATAGCAAGAGGATTTGTTAGAGCAGAAGTGGTACATATAGAAGAAATATTAAATTATGCTTCTGAAAAAGAAGCTAAAGAAAAAGGAATTATTAAAGGGGAAGGGAAAAGCTACATCATTAAATCAGGAGATGTTGTAAACTTTCTTTTCTCAGTATAAAAAAGGAGAAAGATGTCAGAAGAGTTAGGAAAAATAAGCAAACCGCAGGCTGATAATATACAGCTTAAAAGAAAGTTATATCTTGTTCAAAATATACAGAACTATTTCCCTGATAATAACGAATTTGAAGTTTTATTAAATGAATATTGGGAATCTATTTCAGAACAGTTAGATAATCTAGAAAAAACAGCTGGCAGCATTAATAAAATTTATGTTGAAGGCATATACCAAGATTTTGAAATAGCATCAAAACTTTTAGAAGAAAATAATAAATGGTGCCTAGATACTATTTTACCGAGATTAAAATCTGGATCTAAATTTGAAAAAATTGAAGAGGAAAATAATTATAAAGAGTTAATTGATTGGACTAGAATAGCTCAAATGGGATTTGTTAGTGAAAATGTTAAAGAAATAGCAGAAAAAAATTATACAGATATTATTAATTCAAGAACAAAAATAATACAAGATGAAATTAATAATTTGACTAATGGAGAAGCAGCATTATTTTTAATATCTTCCGGCTCACATAAATTTCCAGAAGATATTGAAATATTTAATGTTATACCCCCATCTCTTGATAAAATGAATAGATGGATAACGGAAAATCAAAAAGTTAATAATGAGGTAAATGAAGAACAAAGAAACCAAGATGAGGAAGACGGAAATAATAAATCCAACCTTTGGACACCATAAAGATTTATCTTTATATGTTCATATTCCTTTTTGTGATGTAATTTGTCCCTATTGTGATTTTAATAAGTTTTCTAAAGTAGATAACTTAATTCCTGAATTTGTTAAATCATTAATACAAGAAATAAAAGTTAGGAAACTCGAAAATAATAAAGTTGCATCTATATCATTTGGAGGAGGAACACCGTCATATTTAGCAAATAATGACCTCAAATTAATATTCAAAAATTTAAATGATAATTTTGATATAAGCGAAGAAAAGATAGAAATATCAATCGAAGTAAATCCAAAAGATATTGATATAGACAAGATTAAATTTTATGAAGATTTAGGGATTAACAGAATAAGTGTGGGAGGGCAAAGTTTTGATAATTCAGTTTTAAAAACACTCGGTAGAAACCATGACTCTAAAGAACTATTAACATCATTAGAAATAATCAAAAAAAGTAATATTACGAACATAAACTTGGACCTAATTTATGGTGTTCCAAATCAAAAAATATATACTTGGGAAAATTCCTTAAAAAAATTTATTGAGTTTTCTTTGCCTCATTTATCTGCTTATCAATTAACTTTTGAGCCCAAAACAAAGTTTTATAGGGATTTGATGATAAATAAAATCCGAGAGGCTGATGAAAACGTCACAGTAAGGATGTTTTCAGTATTAAATAGTCTTCTTAAAGAAAATAAATATATAAATTATGAAATTTCAAATTGGTCAAAACCAAAAATGGAATCTATTCATAATTTAAGGTACTGGAATAAAAATAATTATTTAGGTTTAGGACCAGGAGCATCTTCTTTTATTGATAATAAAAGAACAACAAATGTTAGATCCTTAAAAAAATATATTGATAATTTCAAAAATTCAATTTTAGAATTTGAAGAAAATTACATTCTTGATAGAAATGATATTTTAATTGAAAACATAATGCTGAACTTTAGATTATCAAAAGGTATTAATCATGAAGAATTTAAAAATAAATTCGAGGTAAATTTTAATGATCAATTTCTAGGATTAATAAATGATTTAACTAAATACAATTTAGTAGCTTCAGATGACAATTCAACATATCTAACAGAAAAAGGTAAATTACTTAGCGATAGTATTTTTTTAATGTTTCAAGAAAAAATACAGTCTAATCCTTTTTGATACCTTCTTCCCAAATAATTAAAAATTGGGAAGCAATAAAAATTGAACTGTAAGTTCCTACAATTACACCTAATATAAGTACTACAATGAATTCCCTTAATGATGCTCCCCCTAAAATTAACATTGAAAAAAGAACTAACAATGTAGTTAAACTTGTCCCTAGGGACCTTATTATGGACTCATTAATAGACACATTAATATTTGCTGCATAATTATTATCTGGGAATTTAATTTGATTCTCCCTTATCCTGTCAAATATAACTATAGTGTCATTTACGCTATATCCAATAACAGTCAATAATGCGACTATAAATACAGAATTTACTTGAAGTCCAAATATATGACCCAACATTGCATAAATACCTGTTACAAGTATTACATCATGAATTAAAGTTAAAACTGCGGAAAAAGCAAAACGATGTGATTTTTCTAGCCTCCTAAAAGCATATAGAACATAAAGCATAACAAATAAAGAAGCTACAGAAACAGCTATTACAGAATTTCTTATCGTTCCCTCAGCTACTTTTGTTCCAACGCTTTCAATTTCAATAATTTCTGCATTTTGGTCAACTTCTTCTATAGTTTTTTCTAAATCACTTCTAGATACTGTAGAGTCGTTGTTTTCTATATCAAAATCAGATAGTTTTTCAGTTCTTATAAAAAATGTTTTGTCTCCCATTGATTGGATATTAGGAGAATCAAGGCCAATTTTTTGGAATTGGTTATCAATCTGTGAAGAATTAATATTTTTTTCAAATTGAACTGTTACACCGGTTCCAGATAAAAAATCTATCCCTAAATTTAAATGAGGTGGAATAGCTAGAAATATAATTCCAATTAACAATATTATCGATGAAGCACCTAAAAACCATAACCTTTTTGCAACAATATTAATCATTATTACCTACTTTACTTGAACCTAAAGGATCATATAAATTATCTTTTTTTCCAATTGGAGTTGATGATATCAACCTCATCAATAATCTGCTTACTGTAAATGCTGTAAACATGCTCAATAAAACTCCAACACCTAAGGTCAACGCAAACCCTTGTATAACACTTGTAGTGAACCTATCCCCAAACCAGTATAAAACTACACAAATTATAATCGTTGAAACATTGCTATCTCTTATTGAAGGCCAAGCTCTTGAGAAGCCTTCACTGATTGAAGCAAAAATATTCCTTCCGCTTCTAAGCTCTTCTTTAGTTCTTTCAGATATCAGTATATTTGCGTCAACAGCAACACCAATTGACAATATTACTGCCGCTGCACCTGATAATGTCAGAGTAATAGGGACAATTTTAAATACAGCAAGTAACAAGGTTGAATAAAATAATAATGATAATGATGCTACTAAGCCAGGAACTCTGTAATAACTAATCATAAAAATCAAAACGAGTATTAATCCTAAGGAACCTGCAAATAAGCTTTTGCTTAATGAATCTGAACCAAGTGATGCATCAACATTTCTTTCTTGAATTAAATTTAATCCTACTGGCAATGCACCAGATTTTAATTGAATAGATATTGTTTTTACACTCTGCTGATCAAAGGTTGGTCCCTGAATAAATGCTCTTCCACCAGATATTCCTGAACTAGCACTAGGAGCTATTAATTGCTCACCATCTAAAAATATAGCCAATAAATCTTGATTTTTTGCAACTCTACTAGTTAAATCATAAAATTCATCTGATCCATCATCATCAAATATAATTGTTACAACTGGTCTAGCTATACCAGGCTGGACATCAGGAAATGCATCAACTAAATCTTCACCAGATAATGCAACGGCCTTATCTTCATAGTAATTTGGAATTATGCATCTTGCTTGAACCCATTCCTCGATAGAAAGGTTGTCTGGTGGCCAAATATCTTCATTGTTTTCATTTTCAACTGGCAAACAATCCCTCTCCTTGAATTCTAATTGAGCAGTTTCACCAATTAATTTTTTTGCTTCTTCTACACCACCAGAAACTTTCCAAGATGTAATACCACCAGCTATTGAAGCTTGGAAAACGACACCAATTTCATCGAATGGTTCTATAAATTGCTGAACTTTTTGTTGATCATAAAACCTATCATTTTTTTCTTGAATTACTGGCAAAAAATTCTTTACTGTAATCCTAAATATCCCTTGAGATAAATCTTCAACAGTATTATCTGAATCAATTTTATTTGCTGCTTCAATAACTTTACTTAGTTCAGGAACTTCGAGTTGCTCCCCATCTTCAGATTGACTACTATATGCGATTAGAAAACTATATGGATATTTTTTATCTAAGCTACTCAATAAATTAGTTAAGCCACCATTGTCATCATTCTTTAATTTTGGGCCAGAAAGCAAAAATTTTCCATCAAGTGTTTCAAGCTCTGTAACCTTAATGTCATTAAAGCCATTTTCATTAAGGGAGTTTTTTAATTCTTCTGAACTAATACCACCAGCAATTGTAAGGTTTAAATTTAAGTCGCTTAATCCTGGTAACTGCACAAGAAGTTTCTTACTCACCCCACTCCCTGATCCTACAATTTGCACTGATGATTCTGATATACCAAATGAATTGACTCTTCTTTCTAATATTTTTCTTGCACCTTCCATATCTTCACTTGTTATTTCTCTATCTTTGTTAGGAACAGCTTCATAAACAAGATGGGTTCCACCTTTAAGATCAAGACCTAAGGACAATCCTAAAATTGACTCCGAATCACCCCTATCAATATCTAAACCTAAAAAATTAAAAGAGATTGTATTAAAAGATAGTATAAGTATTGATGATATGAAAACTAAGGCAGTAAATATTAAAGTTCTTATATTTATCATAATTAACCTTCAACTTCCTTTAATATATCGGCTCTTTCTAGGGCAAGCTTCAAATCATCTAACCCGATCTTAGTATATAAGTTAGTATCAATTTTTTCTTTATTTTCGTTATTATCAATATTTACAGATAAGTTTATATCATGGGTATGCGAATTATTTTCTTGTCCATTTTTGTGTAATTTCTCATGTTCTTTTAAATGGTCAATGAACAATATTCCGTTTAAATGGTCAATTTCATGCTCAAGAGCTTGAGAAAGTAAATCTTTTGCATCAATTTTTATTTTGCCTCCTGATTCATCTAAATACTTAGCTGTAACATTTATTGATCTTTTAACAATTCCATTATATTCAGGGAAACTCAGACAGCCTTCATTTACATATCTCGACCCTGTTTTCTTAATTATTTCTGGATTTATGTAAGCTTTATAATCTTCTTCTGAGCTGTGTTTTATAATACAAACTCTTTTAAGTACACCAACTTGATTAGCAGCTAAACCAACTCCTTTGGCATGTTTTAAAGTTTCAATCATATTATCAATTAAAATTTTCAATTCTTTATCGAAAGAATCAACAGCCTTAGCTTTTTTTCTAAGTATACTGTTTGGAAAAGTTAAAATTGGAAGTATAGGCATACCACTAATTCCTTCTTTCTTTAATCCTTGCCCTTTTTCCGGATCTTTCTCTCATGTAATAGATCCTGGCTTGCCTTACTTTACCTTTTCTATTTAATTTAATTGATTCAATTGATGGAGAATGGAAAGGGAAAATCCTTTCAACCCCAACACCGCTTGCAATTCTTCTAATTAAAAAAGTTGATGACAAATCAGGTTCTTTTGTTTTAACAAATCTTCCCTTAATTACATCACCTTGAAAAGATTGGGTTCTTTGACGGTCACCTTCAATAATTTTGATATTAACAGTTATATTGTCACCTGGTCTAAATTCATCATAATTTAAAGACTCTACTAAAATTTCCTCGGCAGATTCAGCTTCAGGTTTTACTTCCTCGGCAGATTCAGCTTCAGGTTTTACTTCCTCGGCAGATTCAGCTTCAGGTT
>MDTB01034541.1_pt1 | contig 12907 bp, 8 predicted proteins | sample 811161 | NCBI WGS metagenome assembly MDTB01 (sample SAMN05326650, study PRJNA326480) | marine metagenome | isolation source: seawater | place: Mediterranean Sea | collected 2009 | reverse complement strand
CCGTTTTTCACATAGGGCTCGCCATGACAATCCAAGCATCTTTTTTCTAGAAGAGGTAAGATATGGTTAGTAAAACTAACGGGCTCATCAGGAGCAGGGATTCCTCCCTGAGTAGCAGATACACTGTTTTTAGAGGGTTGGGCACCTTCTTCAATCCACCTTTTTATTACATCTTTTTGCTCTTGATCCATCGGGCCACCTTTAGGCGGCATGAATAAATCGTTATCTTCTGGGAGGTTCAAAACAGAGTACAGTCGACTTTTCTCCAAGTCATTAGGAACGATTACGGGACCGTCGAGATTTCCCTTCATCACTTCAGAGAATGAATCAAATCGTAGACTTGCTTTGGGATTTACTAAACGACCGGACCGGTCAAAGGGTGCATGATGACAACTGTTACATCTTTCTTCAAGGATGGGTAAAACATGGCGGTCAAAATCAATCGCTTCACCCGCTTTTGGTTTAGATCCTTGGATTTTAGCTAAAGCTTCATCTGGGCTTACCCCGAGTGGAACCACCACATGAGCAAAAAACGAGCCTGGTCGGAAGGTTTGCTTCTTTTTTGGAGGTGCTTTGTGAATGGTATCATCCTTGTCAGCTTCATCTTTGGTATCCTCCGATGACGAAGTTTTGGCAACGGTTGCGGGTGCGACCTTACCGGAAGGCTTTTCGGTAGCCCCTTCCAAGATCCATCTGCGAAAAAGGTCGATTTGATTTGCGGTTAAGGGGTCGCCCTTTGGAGGCATGATCATATCATCATCAGGTGGCAGGGTAATGACCTCAAAAAGTATACTCGCATCAGTATCACCTGCCTCGATGATTGGTCCGCCATCGTTTCCCTTCATTACCCATTCGTAAGTATCAAATCGTAATCCTGCTTTTGGATTTTTGGTCCTACCATTTTCTTCGTACGGGGCTTTATGACAGTCATTACACCGTTGTTGTAGAATAGGCATGATTTCTGAATGAAAATCGACCCCTTTCGCACCAGTAGTCGGAGCAGTGGGTTGAGGAGCAGGTCTGCCTTTCGAAATTCTCTTTGCCTTGACCCCTTCAACCAAATAAGCCTTGTCCGTATTGGACAAGGCATTAAATGGAACTTGAAAAAGCTGGCCAGATTTATTTGTCAGAATGAAGGTCTGACCTTCATAACCAACAACTTTACCTTCAAAGGACTTTCCGCTAGGTGTTTTAAAGACACGAAACGGTTCTTCGGCTTGGAGCGATGAGAAAAGGAATGTGACAATAAATAGTGAAAGAAATCCTTTTCCCATCATTTCATTTCAGTTAGGCAAGGACGTCGAAAAGAGGCTCTCCATTATGAGCGATCGTAAATGGACGACCGGAGGGAGAGTATTGGACATCTTTGAGAGGAAGACCGAGAGCATATGCAATCGTGGCATTAAGATCCTCTGGTTTGATTGGTTTACCAGCAATTGGTGAGCGACCTGTTTCGTCTACATCACCGTACATTACGCCACCCTTGATTCCTCCTCCGGCAAGGAATGCGGAGAAACAATAAGGCCAGTGGTCACGACCATCTCGTCCGTTAGGAACAGGAGTACGACCAAATTCAGAAGTAAGAACAACAAGAGTTTCCTTGAGAAGACCACGCATTTCGAGATCCAGCAAAAGTCCGCTAAGGGCTTTATCGATATCCACGCAGTTGTTGGCAACCCTATTAAAGTTATCATCATGAGTATCCCAGCCACCTCTAGTAACCTCGACATATCGAACTTTATGCTCGATCAATCTACGTGCAAGTAAGCAACCTTGTCCGAAATTGGTCTCTCCATAAAGTTCTTTCATGGAATCCGGCTCTTTATTAATATCGAAAGCATTTAAATCCTCACTCTTCATGAGCTTGACTGCATCACGATAAAGATCAGAATAAGCACGGACTTGCTTCTGCGGATATTCAGCAGTGAAGTTGACATTAAGCTTTTCGGCCGCGGCAATGCGGTTTTGGAACATTGAGTCATCCAAGTACGAAGCCATTTTGCTATTAGCCAAACCTTGCCCGGGGCGACCGATAGGCAAGGCACCATATTTAGCTTCGAGGAATCCGGCTCCGCCACCACCACCACCAATTTTTACATTCATTGGGATTGTGCGGTTGATTTGTCCGGAAAGTTTGGCAACCCAAGACCCAAAAGTTGGGTGTACAATCGTACCTCTTTGCAGGTAACTGGTATGCATCAGATAACTAGCTTGTTGGTGAGCCCCCTGGCTTGACACCATAGTTTTAATGATCGATGCATTATGCATGTGTTGTGCAGTCAACGGAAGATTTTCCGATAATACCACCCCATCCGCACTGGTTGGGATCGCTTTGACATCGTGCATGAGCTTTGGGTTATCGATTTGGGGGGCGAAAGTATCTAAGTGAGACATAGCCCCTGTCATGTTAAGATAAATAACATGCCGTGCAGCGGCAGGACGGGCTCCAGGTGTAAGTGCCTTGACGCTGTCGTGGATGTAAGAACCAGCCATGGGCATAAGTCCTACCCCAAGACAAGCCTTGGCAGCGTGGGCAATAAATTCTCTACGACCATATTCGTCTATGTTTTGGGAATTAGTCATCATAGTTTAGTTCTCCTCTATATACTTTGTTAGATTGATTGTTACAAATTTAGTATTTTAAAATTAATTTACAAAAAGAAATTCATGGCTGTTAACAAGCACCCAAACTATATCTTTGTAAAAATTATCACCTGATTTTTGCAGAGCTTCTTTAATATTTCTTGTCTCTTTTGCATCGGGTTTACGATTAAGAATACTTAAAAATGCAGTTTCGATTTGATCTTCTTTGCTGCCAGCGTTCTTAACATTGTTTAGCACAATCGCGTCTTTCTTTTTAAGAATTTTTTCTTCCACATATCCGTTGAGGAGATTGAGAACCTGAGTTACCGAAGCCTGTTTATGGCTATTTTCAATTTGTTCCCTGTCGGAACCGCCAAATTCTCTTACCAGGTGACCATTTTGGACAGGGGAGGAGAGCTCGGAAGCACGAACTGAATTGGGATCGCGTACATAATTAGCAGTGGATGCTGAGGATGTAGAAGATGGAGCAGAAGGATTTGCTTTTGCTGCCATATTACGTTTGTGCTGATTTAAGCAGGACTGGCAACAAAAGCCGACTGTTTCACCATCTTCATTCAATGCTAATAAAGATGGATCGATCGCACGACCTGGTTTGATTGGGCAGTCCGTGTTTATTGGATCACTTAATTTCATAGCCATTGCTTCACCTTGCATTGTTGCACCACCTGCGGGTGCTTCAGCAAGGAGAGTATTTAAGGCTGTGACCATTTCGGCTCTTTCTTTAATGGTTGGCTGAAGTTGTCTATTAGAAGGTGGCATTTCCTTTTTCTCCAAAGCTGATGCAAACATTTTCAACATCGAAGCATTTCCAGCGAGTCTTCCGGGATCATCATGATATTGCTCGATGTTTACATCTCCGCGGGACTTACCGGAATCATGACATGACATGCAGTACAGGTCGGCATACTTCATGACGACATCCATAGAGCCCTTTTGTTTGGCATTAAGCTCCATTTTAGGCATGTTATTAGCTGGTCGGGCAGGGGCTTGAGCATTCGGGTCGAGCCCTGTTCTTCGCATGACTTCCGCGAAAAGTTCATCCCCGGTCATCGCGGTGTATTTTACGAAATTGTCGTATCCGCCGTGGGGTTTTCTGCGCTTACGGTTATCAATATTTGGGTATGCTAAGGTAACCAAAGAATCCCAAATTTGCTCACCGCTCATTCTTTCAAGAATGGGTCCCTGATAGAAATAGGGAACACTGTTACGGGTTGGATCCTGAGGATAAGGACCTGCAACCACCCATTTCACTTCTGGTGGCATAATTGTGTCCTTGGCATCTCTTGACATAACTTCTCTAGTGGGTGCCTGTCTTTGGAAAGTTTGCGTATTATATAAAATGCGAAGGAACTCTTTTAAGTCATAATCTAAGGCAACCATTACTTTTTCAAGATGAAGTTGTAACTCTGGATGTGTTGCCATCGTATCATCAAACATGTTGTCGAGAGGTTCGATCAGGGCCATTCCGAAAACTTCTTTCCAAAGGCGACTGACAATGACCGTGGTGAAGCGTGGATTGGCCTCAGAGGCTACCCAGTTAGCGTAAGACGCACGGGAACCTTTTGCCTGAAAATTTGCATCGAGTTCCGTAGCTAAACCAAAGATTGTTTTAGCCTTAAGTTCCTCTCCAGGTCGGGCGTTATCATACTGGTAGTCATTGGGAAGTTTAATTTTTCCACGCCCCATGCTTTCCAAACCAACTTGAACAAGATCTGAAATGTTACGGGCAGCATCACGAAGATTGCGTGCTTCCCGAGGTTTTTCCATTTGTTCTAATCGTCTTTGCTCTGTTCGGGCAAGACGGTTTAGAGCGTTCAAGTTTTCGGCTCCACGTCGGCGTAAATTACCTGAACCTTCGGTATAAGCAGCCATTTCGTAAAATTGCTTTTGTGTCCAACGATCAAAAGGATGATCGTGACATTGGGCACATTCTAAACTCGTCCCTAAGAAAATACGAACGGTGTTAGACATATTGTCCAACTGCATACCTTGATCTCTCAGAAAGTATCCGACACCACCGTTGCCTTTTTCCCAATAAGGACCGCTTGAGGAAAGCATCTCCTTGATCCATTCGTCATAGGGACGATTCATTGCGATAAACTCACGAATGTAATCGACAAAAGGAACTCCTGACATACGGTTTCCTAAATTGTCCTTAGCTCGAAGAATATCTGCCCAGAAGTGAAACCAATGACTAACATAACCTTCGGTGAGTAAAAGACTATCAACAAGACGGGTCCGCTTAGATGAACGATCACGGTCAGTGAGAAAAGCGACGGATTCGGAGTAGGTTGGAATACGTCCGATAATCTTCAAGTATGTCCTGCGAAGAAAGGTTTCGTCAGAGGTTATTTTGTTGGGTCTTTGATTGTAAGAGCGTAATTTTGCATCAATAATACTATCGATATATTTCGCATTAGTCATTAACGCACTTTTGGAAAGCGGACGTTGGAATTTTGGCAGTGCGTCGTGGTTGGGAGGAAAGTTGTTTTTAACAAAAGCTTGGTCGTCCTCGGTGAAAACATCGAGATTAATTCTAAATAATTGTAAATCTTTGGACCGCTTGAGAAGGACATCTCCATCCTCAAAATACTTCTCGATCGACCCGCGAATTACTTGACCATTCTTGGAGCGGAAGTCGCGTTCAGCGAATCCAAAAACATGAGATGCTAGAATTAAAAAAGAAGAGAGAAAATAAATAATTCTATTCATATGCATAATTTGGAGATTAGCAGGTGAGGATGCAACGCTTTTTTAACAAATAGATTAAAAAAACACATAGCTTGAATATCATTTACAAGGGAAGGCACACCTTAATATACCTAACTATCTGAGAATGTGACAAAATTAATTGAATAATTTTAAATAATTTTTTGAGTGAAAAAATTGTTTCCTAAAGGCCAAGATACATGATCTATGATTTGCATTGATCATAGGCACAATATAATGCGACATGAGCAATAGGAACGGTTATGAGGACTCCGATACCCAGCAATAGGAATCCAGAAAAGGCTAAAAGGGCGAGAATGATTATCAGGAGTATGATTTTAAAATAATTCCCTTTGGCCAGTCGTTTAGATTCTTTCATTGCTTTAAAGAGGGAAAGACCAGGTTTGTCTCCTTGTAAGCAAGGAGTGTATGCCCACATGCAAGTAAGGATAACTCCTGGAATGATGAAGCAAACATATCCAATTAAAATTAGGATTCCCACAAATATCGGACCGATAATTTTGCCAACAGCATAAGAGAAATCAAATAATTCACCAAATGCCATTTTTTTCCCATTTGTTCGAAAATTTCGTACACAAGTGTAAAAGTTAACTCCCAGTAAAGGAATCATGAGGTTAACTACGGGAATACCCCCAATAAGCCCTACTATTATAAGCCATGCTGTTGAACAGAGTGCATTATTTTTATAAAAGGTAAATGCTTCTCCTAAAGCCTGGCTAATGTTGATAGTACCCGAATTATTTTTTTTTGAGTGGATTGGTGTATCGTCGATTTGCTTTACTTGCTCTTGTGGCATTCTTGAGGTCAGGGATGGCTTAGGTTCTGACCATGAAGTGGGAACTTTAGGTTGTGAGGTCAGTCCAAGCCCCAAATTTGCAAAAGTATCCTCATGCAAGGCTTCCCAATTTGCCATGCCCTGCATCCAACCTAACGTCTCAGGAGAAACTTGGTTAGTTGACAGCATTTGATTCACGGCTTCTACACTGTAAGGACCTGCCTGCTGATTGTTGAGATTTAGAAAAACTTGACTCATCTGGTGATTAAAACCTCCCCTAGAGTTAAAATTGTCAAGCGAAGAAAGCAGCAAAGCACGTTGCCATTTGTTCATTTTAAAGCATTAATTATTTCTAAAATGACTCAATACTTCATCAAAATCTGTTTACCTCTTTCGTTTTTTCTGTTCATTTCTTGCGATTCGGACACCCACACTGACTCCAATCATTCGTCCTTATCGGATCATTTGTCTTCTCACTACAAACTTGGAGAATATGTTGGTGCAGAAACCTGTGCAGAATGCCATCAGGAATCTCATGAAAAGTGGATGCAGTCCCATCACTTTCATGCCATGGAGTTACCTACAAAGGAAACCGTTCGGGCAGATTTTAATAATTCAACCTTCGAAAACTATGGAATTACTACGAGATTCTTTCAGGAAAATGATAAATATCTCGTGGAGACAGAAAATCAATTGGGCAAAATGGAAGTATTCGAAGTGGCCTACACTTTCGGATGGGAACCTCTACAGCAGTATTTGATTAAATTTCCTGACGGACGAATGCAGGTCTTGCCCACATGCTGGGATGTTAAGAAAAAAAAATGGTATCACCTCTATCCTGATGAACATATTGCCCCCGAAGATCCGCTTTTCTGGACCCGTTCCATGCAAAACTGGGATCACATGTGTGCGGATTGCCACTCGACTAATCTTCGCAAACAATTTGACGATTCCTCCCAAACCTTTTCCACGGCTTATTCCGAGATGAATGTGGCCTGTGAATCCTGTCATGGTCCCGGCCGGGAGCATGTCGAGCTTGCCCGTGCCAATGAGGGTTGGGATGGGTTAAGTCATTTTGGTCTCGCTGATGTGAACAGCAGCAATGTTGCTCAAATTGAATCTTGTGCCAAATGCCATGCCCGGCGAGGCTTTGTTCACCCAGGCCATCATGCCAATGACTCTTTTCTCGATCACTTCCTGCCAGAAGTCGTGCAGCCCTGGTCGCCAGACATGCAAGTGCCAACTTATCATGTGGATGGCCAGATTGATGATGAAGTGTATGTGTATGGATCGTATGTACAAAGCAAGATGTATCATCAAGGCATAGGTTGCGTGGATTGTCATGACCCCCACACTGTAAAGCTGCACAGTTACACCAACCAACTTTGTACACGTTGCCATGTTCCCAACGATAATAATCCGACTGGTTTTGACACCCCTGATCATCATTTCCATCAGTCCGGCACCAAAGGAGCCCAATGCGTCGAGTGCCATATGCCTCATAAGACCTACATGGGTATAGATGATCGCCGGGATCACAGCATACGGGTTCCGCGTCCCGATCATACAGTTAATTTTGGTACGCCCAATGCCTGTAATCAATGCCATAAGGATAAAGATGCCAAGTGGGCGGCTGATGCAGTGGTAAAGTACAAAGGAGCGGAGCGTCCCAAAGATGTCCGACACCCAGCGGCCTTTCATGCTTTTCGAACGGGAAAACCGGAAGCCGAACAGCTCCTTCTGGAAACCTGCCGGGATCCAGAATCACCTGCATTTACCCGAGCGGGAGCGATGTTGGCTCTGCGTCGCTTCATCAGTGAAGCGAGTTATGATGAAGCCCGAAAAAACCTCGATGCCAATGATTCCGTAGTGCGAGTTGCAGCGATTTCGAAACTTGAGGATTTACCCGATGTCGATGCCCACCGCGACCTGATCACCCTGCTTAATGACCCTGTCCGTTCCGTCCGTACCGAAGCAGCCCGTATTCTTGCCCGGGTTCCGGAAACGCTCTTTTCGCCTGAAGAGCTTGAACTTTTTCAGCAGGTTTTTGGTGAGCTCGAACTCAGATACACCAGCAACTTGGATCGCCCCGAGTCTCATCTTTCTCTGGGCATTCTTTCTGAAAATCGTAACCAACCGGAAAAAGCGGAGAAACATTACCGAAAGGCAATTCGGCGGGAGGGTACTTATGTGCCAGCCCGCATGAACCTGGCAACCCTGCTAAGCCGAAGGGGGAAAAACAAGGAGGCTGAGAAAATCCTTAATGAAGCTGTTGAATTGCAACCCACCTGGGGGCAAGTTCATTATTCCTTGGGTCTTCTTCTCGCAGAGGATCGTAACCGCCTGCCTGAAGCGATCCGTTCTCTTGAACGGGCCTCTGCTTATTGGAAAGATAACCCCCGACTGTTCAATAACCTAGCCATCGCCTACTGGCAGAGTGATAAGATTGACGACGCCATAAACACTTTTCTTCAGGCCATCCGTCTTCAGCCTGATAATCCTGAATTTTTACAGAATTTAGTTCAGTTACTGGTTCAACGGGAGCGATGGGTAGATGCTCTTCCCTATGCCCGTTCCATGGTTCGCCTCCTTCCAACAAATCCTCAGGCACAAGCTTTTCTTGCTCAAATCGAACGAAAGGCCCAAGCTCAGTAATAATCCTATCAAACCCGGTATGAATTTTGGGTTTGCTTTGCCCCCATATCCAATAAAGCATGTTGCAGGGGTGCATTCTCAGGTGCCGCATTCACAAAGAAATAAGCTGGACGAACGGATGGAATGGGTCGCAGTGGATCATTTTGCTCCTTGACCACTTGTATGACCTGACAATAAATCTCGGAGTTTTGACCAGATAAATTTACACCAATTGCATTTTCGTTGGTAAGGTAAACGGATCCAATTGTCAGACCCAAGCACTCCACCAACCACCATGCTCGATATGGATGGCTTTTTACAAATTGATCATGTTTTTCGAGGGTAGGAAGTTCTTCATGTGATATGGAATACTCCCTTTTTGTTAGTAGTTGGTAAAGGATGGATATCTGTTCATCTGTCCCCTCTATTTTTACCAGGGAAATCTTGCCGGTATCCACTGCCTCATTCTTTGCCCTCCACTGCAACATGGGAAAAGTTGCCTTGAATCTCGCAAACTTTCCATCTTCAAATGGGAATTTCCTTAAGGACATCGTCACAAGTAAAATTCCCTTTCCTTTTCGTTTTAGGATACGGTCCCGTTCCGGGGTAAATTCATACCCATGCAGACGGTGCAGGTCGATGACCCCGGTATTAAAATAAAGCATCTCCGCATCAATCCGTTCGATGTTCAGATCGGTGAAGCAAAAGCGGTAAAAGAAGGGTGGAACCAGTCCGCCGAGCCCTGCATGCTCTTCTTCTCCTACATAAAACCCCCATGATGCAGTTTTAGTAACAGGATTATATTCACTCAGGCTGATGTATCCGATTGGCTGGTTCTGATAAACAATCAACCAGTGATAAAAATTCGCCCGCTCCCGACAGGAAATAATCCACTGCTGTTGCTCCTCAACCCCGTGCTCCACATCCGTCTTCATATATTTGGCAACCCGTGGAGAAGTGCGCCAATCCAAAATCATCTGGGCATCCTTGGTTTCTATTTCTCGGAAAGTAAACATGCTTGGTTGGCAATTAGCTTCTTTTATGCCGATGCCCCACTTCTACTTTTTCTACGATAATTTTTCGGGGAATCATGTGGCTTTGCAGATGCTTGGTTAGATGTTTTTTGAATGCATACTTATCAAAACGATCGGCCCCTGCAGGCTCAACAATGATTTCCGCATGTTGCCCGGTAATGGGATTATCTTTTGCATAGACTTTTACCAAGGACACATATTCATGTAAGAGGGCTACCCGCTCGACTTCTGATGCCATAAATTTCAGACCTCCTACATTGATGACCTCTGATGTCCTTCCAACCACTTTGTAAAATTCGTTCCTTTCCTCGACCACATCCTTCGTGTCATACCATCCGTCTTTATCAAAAGGAGATGGTGCATTCAGATATCCCAGCATTCGATTGGCGGAGCGGATATGTAACACTCCATCCACAGTCTTGGTTTCTACGCCTTCCCCTCCCACCTTCATAAATAAGCTCTGTCGATCCTCTGACTTTACCCGCACAATTCCCAGTTCTGACATACCGAAGGTCTGGCGGAAATCAACTTCCGGTAGAAGTGTGCACAATTGATCGAGAGTAGGCTGGTCCATTCTTTCGGTGCCATAAGTGATGATTCGTAAACTTTCAGGTACTTTGTCCGGAATCAATCCGCTCATCAGCATCATCCGTAAAAAAGTCGGAGTGGTCGGTAAGACTTCCACACCATGCTCTTTACAGCTTGCCAGAATTCCTTCGACTGAACGGTCTTCCGGGGCCACCACTACGCCGCGGTTAAACAGGGTGTGCAGTAAGGTGTTCATTCCCCCGATATGGTCAAAGAGCAAGAAGTTGATTGTCCGCAGGGTAGGGCGGGGAGTTTCAAAGCGTTTAAGAAAATAGCTGAAGTCATGAAGGATTGCTTTGGGCCTTCCCGTTGTCCCGGTGGAGAAAAGCACAAGTCCGGCATTCCCACGCTTTCGTAAATCTTCAATCATCGGATGGGCCTGACCCGTTTCCCTTCTCTTTATAAGGCTGTCCTTGATCACTATATCGACCCGTGCAGATTCAAAGAAATACTCATGATCCTCAGCCGTTTCCACAGTTAGGGGAACGATAATCACGCCCAGGTCAATCAATCGCAGCAGGGTCAAAATAGAGGGCGGATTAAAATCTCCAACCAAGGCGACCACATCCCCTGTTTTGATTGCTGATAAATCAACAGGATCCTGTGCTGAAATTTCCGCAAAACTTAGCTGCCCGCTCGGATGGATCAAAAAAGGATCACTCGAATTCTCCCATTTTGTGGTCAGTTTTTCGAGCAGGTTCAACTATACTCCTCCCACATGCATGGTTTGCCCACTAAGCGAGCTGGATTTTGGGCTAACAAGGAATTCGCACAGGTCACATACATCCCCGGGCCGGAAAATTTTGGGCAGCACCTGTTGGGAAACAATTGCCTCAATTTGCTCATCACTCACACCCTTTAGTAAATCGGTTTTAATCGGGCCGGGGGCTACGCAGTTTACTCTTATATCAAAGTCGGCCATCTCCCTCGCAAACGCACGGGAAAATCCCTCCACCCCCGCCTTACTTGCGGCATAGATCGATTCTCCTTTTAATCCCAGAGCCACCGCGATGGTGGAGAAATTAATTATGCTTCCACTTTTCCTACGGATCATCAACGGGGCAAATAATTGACAGCAATGGATCGTGCCCACCAGGTTGGTCTGAATCAGCTTTTGGGTCATACTTGGAGGAGTTGTCACCGCCAAGTTCATCGATGCGATACCGGCGGCGTTGATCAGTCCATGCACTTCTATTTTCCGCTTTCGTAAATTTTGGGCAATTGATTTGACTGCATCATAGTCAGACACATCACAGGGCACCGTTTCAAAAGGAAGCCCCTCAGCCTCACGGGAAATTCCCAACACTTCATGCCCTGCATCCAGCAAACGCTCAGTTACAGCCCGCCCGAGCCCACGACTGGCTCCGGTTACAATAATCATTCCGTGCTTTGGGATTGCATGTGAAATTCCTCTGCCAGGGAGGTTACCGTCCGAAAGAGACTCCTCGACCGAGACATAGCTGCCTCGGAAGTCCAGTCAAATTCAAAACCCAACTCCCCTGCTTTATCCTCTAGGGCAAGGCATAACTCCACCAGTTTCATCGAGTCCATACTTGCATCTTTTCCAATCAGATTCATCTCGTCTGTCGGTTCAATCTCGCCATCGGTTATTTCAGAGACACATGCACGAACTATACTTTTTGATTCCTCTACATTCATGAAATGATTGCGATATCTTGTCACAAGAGGATTCAAGGGTCGAGACTAACCTGTCAGCCCTTTATTTCTCTCATCGTTGGTAATATCACGGAGGGTATTGAAAAGTGTAGATAGCGACCCATTGGTCCTGACTAATGAAAGAAACAGATCGTTTACATTCGCCAAAGCAGGGTGGATTACCTTCTTGTTTTCTCCGCTCATTCTTCGAAATGGTGGGAGATTTGTTGATAAAGAAACTTTAGCTGTTTTTTTATGATGAAATATGGATATATCACCTCCTTTCTGTTTTAGAAATTCTCTATTTTTTTTGCTAACCCGTGGTTCAAGTATCGATTCGGGTCGACCAGATTCGATCCACAACCGAACCCTATTGGACACTAGTCCGAGCACAGCCATCCAAAGAAAAATTTCACCGCTGTCTGCTAATCATCCCTGCAGATCAAGAATACTTGCGAGCCTTTTCCATCTGGCGGTCTGGGATTGTTGCAAAGCAAAATCAGATGAAACAAATCAGGCAGGAAATGCGGATAAAATATAAAGCCATGTACGCAGTCCGAAAAAAAAGCAGAAACGGAAAGTGCCAGGCAACTAGCTGAACAAAAAGAAAAGGTGGAAGAAAAGAAATATAGAATTTCTACGGAAGAAATGGGGCAAGATTAGATGCCAAGGGGGGTCGCTATTTCACCTTTTGCCCGGAAGGCTAAACTAGGGGCATAAGAGAGCAGACATATGACGCTGCCCTGAAAAATTTTAGCGATCCAGATCTACACTACCTAAAGTCATGGGTACCTTAAATGCTTGAGAATGGAGCCACCTGTCAGATTCGAACTGACGACCGTTCGCTTACAAGGCGAGTGCTCTACCAACTGAGCTAAGGTGGCGT